>Ga0257114_1000249_pt1 | contig 41766 bp, 49 predicted proteins | sample SI112_10mmetaG_FD_190149 | JGI IMG/M metagenome (GOLD analysis project Ga0257114, IMG submission 190149) | Marine microbial communities from Saanich Inlet, British Columbia, Canada - SI112_10m | ecosystem: Environmental > Aquatic > Marine > Inlet | place: Canada: British Columbia | collected...
TTTAAAAAAAAATTTAAAAAAAATCTTTAAAAAAAATTATAAAAAATAAAAATAGTTTTTTTTTTTTTATTTTTTAAAAAATCAAAAATTAGATAAGTTTTTTTTTTGCATGATTTATGATAATAATTTGTAAAAAGTATAAAAAAGCATTTTTTTGTTTTTTTTATATAAAAAAATCTATATTTTATATAAAAAATATTAAGTATTTTTTAATAAATTTAATTTAATGGGAAATAATTTAACTATTAACAGAGTTAATTTTGAAAAAGTAAAGGATATTATAAATGATAATAATTACATTATCATTACTACTTTACCGCAAAATAAACAAGATATTTTAATTAAAAATACAATATCTATACACGATGAAGAAACTATCATAAATAATTTATTAAAAACAAATAAAAATAAAAAGATATTAATTTATTCTGAAAATTCTTCAGATGTTTCATTAGTTAATAAATACAATCAATTAAATAAGTTAGGATTTAACAATATATTTTTATACATTGGAGGTTTATTTGAATGGTTATTATTAAATGAAGTATATGGTAATGATCAATTTGAAATTTTTAATAAAAGCAATGCTATTATAATTGATATTTTAAAATTTAAAGGTTAAAATATATATATTTTATATATGAATTTTGCGCAGGTTTTATTAAATTTAGAAATATTAAGTCAAATTAAAGAAAATGATAAAATTTCTATACAAATACTTCCCGGTGAAAAAAGAATGTTTGTAGATCATTATAATTACACAATATCATTAAGTAGATGGTATAATGGATATAATAGAGAAGATTCAATTAAATATATTGAAGAATTATCACAAAATATAGAATCAAGTGCATCATATATAATAAATGGAAATCATATAGATGATAATGAAATTTTAGTAACATCTATTAAAAAAGCATTAATAGGATTAGATAGTTTAAAACAAACATATTTATATGATTCTGTTATTTCATCTAGAATTATTTTAATTATTGAAAAATTAAACACAATAATAAAAAATTTAACTCTTTCGTCAAGCAATACTATTGAAACTTTAAATAATATGACGGAATCGACACTAGAACAACCTAATAATTATTAAAAAATAAAAAAAAATGATTTAAATATTTTTTAAATATTGTAAAGTGAGATGGAGGAAATAAAAAAAGCATTAGAATGTAGTATATGCCAAGAAGTGGCAACATTACCAGTAAAGGGTGTTTGTTGTACTAATGCAAAATCACTACCACCGGGATGTTTAAACTGTGTTCGTAGATTTTATGAATTAAATAAAAAACCAAGTCAAAGGCTTCGATATAAAGTTTCTTGGTCTGGTTGTGGTTGTTCAATAGATGTTACGCGAAATGGATCAGATTCTTTTTATAAACATTGTTTTGAACTTGATTCAATTAGAAATATTTTAGGTAAATCTATATGTTATCATGAAGAGTGTAAAAAAGAATTTGAAACATGTGCAGAACTTAGAAGACACTTAAATGGTACTAGTACTCAAAATGATAAATATGGAAATTGTCCTGAATCTATTACAAAATGTAAATATTGTAATTTTTATGATAAACGTAAAATAGTAGAAGGCAGACACTTTAATGAATACCATTCTTATATTTACTGTAAAATTTGCAGGTTAGATATTGCTATTATTAACGTGCGACAACATTTAATTAATCATCAATCACAACTTTTAGATTTTGAAAATGAAATATCAAAATTAAATATTAATTAATATTATTTAAAAAATTAATTAATATAATAATTATATGAGTAATTTTGTAGATAAATTAATTTTAATTTCTAATGAAGTTAAATTACAGAAAGAAAAATTGCTTGAAGAAAAAATAAAAAAATTTGAAAAGCAAAAACTAGAAAGAAAAGAAGAATTATTTATTTTTTTAACAGATAAATATCATAATCTTATAAAAGAAGGAATAACTCATGCTGCTAAAAATGGAAAAAGAGAAAAATATATGAATTTTAAAAAAGATGATTTTAAAGCTAATTATCCAAGTTTAGGATACCCTTGTCACGTACAAGAAGCTTGGCTATCTGAAGTTATAACTAATCCTGCATCTATATATTTACCAAGAACAGCAGAAGATGATATGCCAGAACATATGTATGGTCTTAAATACGAAATATGGAATAATGCAAATTTTACAACGCGATTTTTTTGGTAAAAATTACCAATTAATAATTTCTTGATTATTATTTTTTAAAATATTATTTATTTTAGAAAAAGGTTTTGAGTTATTAAATGCAGGATAAATATCGTATTCTTTATAGCAACTTAATGGAGATGGATGTGATGTTACTATCAATGTGTGTTTGGTGGTATCAATAAACTTTAATTTGTCATGAGCATGTTTACCCCATGCAACAAAAATTATATTAGATAATTTATTAAGTTCAAGTAAAATATAGTTAATAAAATCTTTCCAATATTTTATATGAGATCCGGGTTTATTTTTAACTACAGTTAGTGAGGTGTTTAGTAATAAAATTTTTTGTTTAGCCCAAGATTCTAAACTATAATCACTCAACTCAATATTGAGATCATTATATAATTCTTTAGCTATATTTTTTAATGATGGTGGTATTTTATTGGAATTTTTAACTCCAAAAGCTAATCCATGTGCCATATCAGGTGTATAATAAGGATCTTGCCCTAAAATTACAATTTTGGTTTGATTTAATTTAAAATAATTAAAACACTTAAATATTTCTTTATATGGTGGATAAACAATATTATTTTTATATTCGTTTGTTATTTCTTGTATATTATTATCTGACATAATTTTAATTGAATTATTATTCATAATATTTATTAAATAATTATTTTTTTAATTAATTCAATTTTTGTTAAAAAAAATAATATAACTATTATATATAATGGAAAAAACTGAAGTTAGTGGATTTGATTCTGCGGAAAAATCTTTTACAAATGTGGATGAATTAAAAGGTGGATCAAAAAAGAGAAAATCACGTGGACAAAAAAGAAGTAAAAAAACAAAATCATACAAAAAAGGAAAATCGCACAAAAAACCCAAACATCATAAAAAAGGGAAAAGTCATAAAAAAACAAAAAAATCTCCATCTACATGGATTGTTTTTGTTAAAAAATGGTCAGCATCGAATAATTGTTCATATAGAGATGCGCTAAGAAATCCTAAATGTAAATTAGATTATCATAAATCTAAATAAATATTTAAAAAATAAAAAAAATTAGATAATTATATTTTTAAATATCTAATTTTTTAGATAATTTATAATGATTTATATTTTCTAGTTACTTTATTAGAATTAGATTTTTTAAATGATAATGATTTAGTATGTTGTCTTTGTTTTTCTTTATTTATTTCATTTTCTAATTTTTTATATTTAAAATTTTGACATTTTTTAAATAATACATATTCTTGGAGAAGTGAATTTTCAATATCTTTTGCTTCTTTCTTTAATCTATTTTTTAATAATTTTTCATTAACTTCATTATCTTTTATTCTATCTAAATTTCTATTTAATAAATCAATTTCATCGAGGGCTTGTTGAATTCTTTCATCATATAATTCTGTTTCTATCTCAATCTGTTGAATGCATCTATTGTAATCTGTTTTGTTTGTTGTTTCGGCTTTGCATCTTTTTTTAATATCAGCCGTTATAGTTTTAATTGTAAGTTTATTATTTTTAATATCATTTTTAAATTGTTTTATTTTCTCTTTAATTTCATTTATTAATTTAACATTTTTTGATTTTATATCATTTAATTTTTCTTTTAAATAAAGAACATTTCTAAAATCGTTATTATTGATATGTGTCATTAATATGGGAACATTAATCATGACTGGCTGTGCAAATTGAGTTGCATCTTTTTCTCTATTTAAATAACTAATATATCCAGATAATTTATTTGCTAATGTTTTAATTCCACTTTGACTTAATACACCATCATTCGTCATATATTGTAATTTAAATTCTTCTTTATCAGTTGGTATTTTTTCATCTTCATTAGTATAAAATAAATTTATTAAAGAAAATAATTCTAGTGGTGTATTTGTAAATGGAGTAGCTGTCATTATTAATAATTTACAAGAATCAGTTCCTGATTTTTTATAACTATTCATGATTAAATTTTCCATAATATTTGTATCTGGTCTTTCTGCTGCTTTTAAATCACCACCATATAATTTATGGGCTTCATCTATTATAATAAGTGTTTTTTTTAAAACATCTTCTGCTCCATTTCTTTGTCTTAAAATATCATAAATAGTATTTTTTCCAGCTAATAAATTACTAAATTGTTTATATGACATTGGTTCTAGCCATCTATCACTTAATAGTCTTTTTCTTTTAGAAATATCTTCTGGTATTATTAGACCTTTTTTAACTTCATCTGCAATTATAGAATGACATATTTGATCAAATATATTTTTCCATACATCTCCTTTTAATGTAGTACGGGTTACCCATAAAATAGTATAACCTTCTCTTTCAAAAGATGATGATGCAATAGAAACGCCTGAGCATGTTTTTCCAGTTCCTACTGAATGCCATAATAATAAACCTTTATATGGAGATTGTGGACAAAAATAATCTGTTATAAAGTTTTGCGTGGGATTTAATTCAATATCTGATTTATTATTTTGTTGTTCATTTTTTTTAGGTATACATTTATTTTCAACTACAATTTTATCCCATTTATAATTTTTAGTATTATAATTAGTTTTAATAAAATCTCTCATTTTAATAAAATTTAATCTTGTATTTGGTATTTTTTTGTTAGTATCAGATTTTTTTTGATTAGTTTCTGTTTTATTTCCAGTATATTCTAATAAAGGATATTTTATATCTTCTAATATATGTGAATTTGTAGGTGTTATTGATTTAACTGAATCAGATAGTGTTGTATTATTAGATTCACTGTTGCTAAGGTTTGGTTCTGATTCAATATTAATATCTAAATCTTCTAGATCACTTTTAATTTTTTCAATACTTTTATTTTTTTCAAAAACTTGTGGAATAAATGCATAACGAAGTCCCCATTCATTATTTAATTGTTTGCAATATTGGTTATCTTCATCTCGCATATATTTACATAACCATTCTCGCAATTCTTTTTTTGGTAAGAATTTTTTAGGATGATTATATTTTAAATATACTCTTTTTAAAAAATCGGTTGTTACTGGAACATCATTAGTAGATCTTTTTCCACATTTGCCTCTGCAATCAATACTATTTATTGTAAAAAATTTAGATTGCTTATTTGTTGTTTTCTTAAATAATTGTTTATCATATTCTTTAATAGAATTTTTTTTAGTTGGTCTTTGCTGTGGTCTAGGTCTAGGTGGTGTTTTTGGTAATTTTTTATTTATTGATAAATCATCATCTAAAGGTGATTTGTTAATTGATTCAATTGGTTGTTGTGGTGTTGGAATTGGTTGTTGTGGCGTTGGAATTGGTTGTTGCGGAATTTTTTCATTAGATAATGTTTTATTTGAAAGGTTATCATTGGTTTTATTTTCAGAAGATAATATTGATTTCTCAGGTGTTTTAACTTTAATAATTTGATTTTTTTTTGGTGCTCTAGACCATGAATCAAATCTAGGTCTTACTAATGGTTTTTTAACAGTCATTTTTTTACCATATACATGTTTAATATCTTGTTTTGTGTTAGTTTTAGGTTTACCATTTGCTCCGCCCATTAAATAATAATCTTTTTCCATAATTTCATGATTTAAATCTTCAATATTATGTAAATTATTTGTTAAAAAATGATCCACTGCTAAAACAGGTCCTATAGTATATAATTGCGTACTTAAATTATTCATAGCGCGATCAAATTCACTATATAGCATTGTTGCATCATTAAATTTTTCAATATTTTTAAATACTAAAATATCCTCGTCATTATCACTATTGTTATCATTAAATGTTAAAGATTTAGATATGGAAAAAGAATTTTGAGTTAAACTTGGAACTGTTAAATAATAATTATAAACATATAAAGGCCAACCTATATTTGGAATAAAATCTAAACCTTTTTGTCCACATGTTCTAGTAGCTCTTCCAATAGTTTGTTTTAAATCTGCAATAGTCATTGAAGGTTCAAATATGTGAACATACTTTACATCAAATAAATCTATTCCCTCTTTAAATCCACTATCAAAAATAATGAATCTTAATTTTTTACCATGAATATTATCGGGTCTTTGATTAAATAATTTTAATAATTCTTTTTTTATTTTTTCATTAAAATTAGTTCCGAATACACTGTTAGAAGAAAGTAATCCAAAATTATTATCATTATCTTGAGAATCAATATATAATTTTAATTTAGATTGTTTTGGAACTTTTCGTGCTTTGATAACATTATTAAAACCATTTGAAGTAAATGCAGAGGCAATAATTTTAGCACCATAACCACCTTCTTTGACATCTGAAAAAATAAAATGTTTAAATTTTTTTCCATGATTTTTTAGATCTAGTTCATCTAAAGTTTTAATATTATTTAATAATTGTGACATTTTTGGTGATCTAAATTGTAATGAATTATTTAAAGCACCTGGATTAAAACTATTTTTATCAAATTTAAAATTGTTATCAATATTGCTAAAATTAGCTGTTTTACGCATGCAAGAAAATAATTTGTCTCTTTTTTTTTTAGTAATTTTTTTATTTAATTTTTTATGCGGAGATTTTTGTGATGTATTATTTTTAAATTTAAATAAATTATTACGATAGCAATGAGATATTGTTGAAAAATCTGGATGAGTTTCCCCATCATTTTTATCAGGATGGTTTTTTAAAAACCATTTTTGAACATCTTTTTTTGATTTAAAATTATATTTATTTATTAATTTTAAACATTCACTCATATTATAATTAAAATATATGAATATTTTAATTATAAATAAATAGTATTAATAAAATTATTTATTACAAAAATATATTCATTATCAGAATGAGTAAAATGATCTATATTTTCTTCAATTGACCAATTGATTTTAAATTTTTTATATTCTAAATATTTAATTAATTTTTTTTGAAATTTTAATTTATAAATTTGATCATTTTTACCTGAATAAATAAAAATAGAAGTTTTTTTATTGTTATTTAAATTAATATACTTTTTCATATAAATAGATTTTGATACAAAAACAGCGCCAATATTTTTTGATAAATTTTTTAGAATATTAAATATCAATGTTCCTCCCTGTGATATGCCATAAATATATATATTTTTATATGATTTTACTAATTTTGATTCATTATCAATAATATTTATAATTCGCTTAGTATTATATGAAAATTCATCGATATTTATTTCATCTAATTTATTTATTCCATCATAACATGTATAATAATTATACCACGAATAAACATTAATTAATTTGTTATCTGGATAGCAAACATTCATTTTCTCTGCATTTGGTATTATAAATTTAGTATAATTAAAATATTTTATATAATTTTCTTTAAAAAAAGTAATAAAATTATTAAAAAATGTAAAATCACAACACATAGGATGCAGTAAAATAAAAGTATAAATATGATTATTTTTAGGATTTATAATTACAGTATCATTATACATTATATATAAATTAATAACTATATTTAAATTCAAAATAAAATTGATTTAAATTAATATAAAAATTATATAAAATTTTAAGAAGAAAGTAAATAACAAAACACGCAAACAATGCCAGGTGCTTGTCGTTGTCAATTTAGAAACATAACAAATAATAATGTTTGTAAAAACAAATCAAAAAATTTAAACTATATTTTTGGGAAGAAATCTTGTGCGTTTCATTTTAATTATTATTCAAAACATGCAATAATTATTATTCAAAAACATTATCGCGGTTATAAATGTCGCAAATATTTAAATAATTTTTATAAAAAATTACCATTTGATGTTCAAAAAATCATAAATTTCTATATTCGAGAAGATCATTATTCTGAAAGATATAATAAGGTTATAAAAAAAATAGTTACAAAAAAGATAATTAGTTTTAATGCATTTATGGAATATAATACATTTCAATATACTGATTATATTTTTAGAACAAGATTTGATATGTTAAGTGAATTTATTATGTTTATTCATGAAAATTATCCAATTATTGAAAAAAACTTTAAATTATTTCAAAAATATAAAAACATTTTGTGTTATACAAAAACTATTAAATATCCAGTATACAAGGATTTTATTTATGATAAAAATTTAGATAATTTATTTTGTTATAAAAATAAAATAAAAAATGCTGTATCTTATTATGAAAAAAATATTTTCAATGCTTATAGCAGTCATTTATTTGATATTACATATGTATTAAGTCAACGATTAAATAAAATATGTGAAGATTTATATTCATTAGATACATGCCTATCTAGTTTTTCATAAATTTAAATACTTTAGCCATAGTATCATCATAAAAATTATTATTAATAAATAAACTAGTATTAGTTTCTTGATTCCCATTAATTATTAAAACTCTTCCTTCTTCAATATTTTGTAAATTGTTAAGCCAAGAATCATGGTAATAATGACATTTTTTTAAATAATCAAGAGGGATATTTTCTCCTTGTCTATTTCTTTTTTTAATACGATTATCGCATATTTCTGGTAAAGTTCTAATATAAATAGTTTTAATATTTTGAATAATAGATGCAAATTCATCAAACCATAAATTATAAATCTGCCATTCAATTGAAGACATTTTTTTATCTAAAAACAACATTTTAGCAAAAATATGTCTATCAGTATAAATAGATCTTTCTGTAATAATAATATCGTAATTTTTTTCTAGGGCTTTTTTTATTAAACTTAATCTGCTAATATATGCCATCATTTGAAATTGAAATGAAAATTTTTCATTATTTTCATAAAAATTTTCTATAATATTTTTTCCAGAATCTATGTCAACTACTGATTCCCACGTAGAAACAGGTTCTTCTAAAAAACAAATATTAAGTTTTTTATCATTTGTTTCGTAGTAATTTTCAAAATTTTTTTGAAAATATTTTACAATGCTAGATTTTCCAGATCCAATATTTCCATCAAATGATAGAATGATTGGTGACATTTTTTAATATATACATTTAAAATATTCTATATGCAAATAGTATCAATTTTATTTATTTTTAAAAAAATTGATTTAAAAAAATTGTAATATATATACATATATATATATATTAATATATATCATATTTTTAAAACTACCGAGTAACTCAGTTGGTAGAGTGGGCGTCTTTTTGGGGTCTAGTCGTAGGTTCAAGCCCTACCTCGGTAGTATTTTTTTAAAAAATAGCAAGATGGCGCAGCGGTTAGCGTGCCGGGCTCATAACCCGGAGGTCGAAGGATCGAAACCTTCTCTTGCTATACTTTTTAATGTATTGGTGCCCGAGCGGTCTAAGGGGTACGACTCAAGTTCGTATGGCGAAAGCCTCGTGGGTTCAAATCCCATCCAATACAATATTTTTTTATATTTATTATTTGTAATAAATATAAAAAAATACTTATTATTTTATATAAAAGTATGAAACTACGATTAAATTTATTCACAAATTATAATTGTGGGTTGCTATTATTTAATATTTATCATAAAAATAATTTTGATATGTTATATGCAATAAATTGTATAACTACTTGGATAGTTTTTTTTTGCTTTCATTCTGCTATTTTATTAGATAAAAATACTTTTAAAAAACTAAGATTAAAAAATAATTTTTCATTTTTAACATTTCATGTTGGAAATATTATTCTACATATAATTCCATATATGTATGTTTTACAATATCCTCCCAAAAATATAACAATATATCATTCAATATATAGTTTATTATTAAAATTAATATGGGTTTATTTTTCAACAAATGGAACTATGGATTTGGGAATTTTATATATACATTTTTCAAAAAAAAATATTATTAAATTATATATAATATCAAGTTCGACAGCATTTATTGCACCGTTTTATTATTCTAATAATATTTCTAAAACCCTCCTCTTAATCTAAGAACAAGATGTAATGTGCTTTCTTTTTGAATATTATAATCGCTTAAATTTCTTCCGTCCTCTAATTGTTTTCCAGCAAAAATAAGGCGCTGCTGATCAGGTGGAATTCCTTCTTTATCTTGAATTTTTGATTTAATATTTTCAATAGAATCGCTAGGTTCTACTTCTAATGTTATTGTTTTTCCGGTTAATGTTTTTACGAAAATCTGCATATATAATATATAATATAAAAAAATTTTTTATATTATTTATTTATATATTTTTAGTTTTTTTATATTATTTTTACATATTAATAGCAGGTCCTGTAGTTCGCTGTCGTGAAACACGAGGAGGGCTACGATTATTATGACTTCTAGATCTTTGAGATGAAGGAGGTGAAATTCCATATGTTGTTGGGGGAACTTGCGAGGCAGACCTTTCGGGAAGTGTAAATCCGACATTATTTCCAGACGCATGTCTTCGAGCAGCAGATGCAGCTGCTCTATATACAGCATCTACATTTTCAGAAGTTTCACTATAGTTGATTGCTTGATCTGCTGCAATACCATATTTATTTGCTTCTAAAATTGCATCTTGATTGGCTCCCATATATAGAATTTTAATATTAAAAGATTCATCTGCTTCTTTAATCATAGATTTAATCTGTAAATTATTATAATGCTTACTTGCATTTTCACATCCATCGGTTGCAATATAAATAGTGCATGCATCATATGAAGAATGATTAGTTAATTTCTTTTCCATAAAATAATTAAGAGTGCTTCCAATTGCATCAAGAAGTGCTGTTTGTCCACGTACAATATATTGAGATCTTGTAATTGGTTTAACATGTTTTAGTTCAATAGACCTAAACAACATTTTTTCCTCATGATCAAATAGTTTAACAGAAACTTTAACAGTAGTATTTTTATCTTCATCATTTGAAAGTTCTTCAAATGCAGAATTAATACCACCAATAGTATCATCTTCTTTACCTGCCATTGATCCTGAGCGATCAATAATAGCTACAACTTCATGAATCTTACGCGAATCCATATTTTTCACGTTATATTATAATATATTTTTTATTTATATCAATTTTATTTTTAATTTTATTTAAATAGTTAATTATATATATTATGAAAACTAAGAAAAAAAAAATTGCTGGTACAAGAGAAGAATTATTAAGTAAAAAAGTAATAATTCATCAATTAAATAAATTTGGATTAACTCAAGATGAGACTAATAAGATTTATAGAGATTTAGCTGCAATAAAAATACAAGATGCTTTTGATAAAAAATATATTAATAGAATTAAAACATTTCTCAATATGATAACATTGGATGAATTAAATTTATTTAATATTTTCATTGAACATTTTATAAATAGCATAAATACTAGTTATGAATTTAAGGATAATAATATGCCAATATATTTGTTAAATATTAAACCATTAGGAATAATAGCATTAAAGCAAATAAATATGTTACTAGATCTTAAACAAAATTCAACAACATTACATAAAATGTTTAAAATCGCTGGCTTTAATAATTTAATAATTACAATAGTTACATCTATACAAAATATAAAAAATACTGCTTTAGCAATACAAAATTTTAGAATTATTGCAAATGAAGATTATTTTTCTGCACAATTAGGTTTAGAAACACAGCCTGCTCTTGAACCTATTAGAGATCGCTTTGAATATAATATTCAACAAAAAATAATAAGTCCTGAAATTAAACAAATGATGACAACGCGAAAAATTGATTCAGTAAGAAGGCGACCTAGAACAATGAGAGCACAAGCAATTACAAGAAAAACAAAAAGTATATAAATATTTTATTTATATAAAATTATAGCAGTCATTTGTACAAAAATAAAATTTATTTTGTTTTTTAAAAGAAGCATCTAAAAAATTTATTTGTTTATAACATGTGTGACAATAAATATTAAAAAAATTATTAATGTAGAAAATAATATCATCATTCAATTCATATAATTGCATTTTTTAATTTAATAATGTTTTGTATTTTTATATTATATTTGTGATATATTATATGGAAAATTTAAATTTTTTATAATTATTTTTTTTTTATCTTCATTAAACAATAATTTATAAAAATCAATAATTAAAAACATTTGACATTCAATTTGATAAATTGGACATTCAGTATATTCATTTTGATATCTTAATAATATTCCTGGATATATTTTATTATTATCAATAATTTCATTATTACTAACTACAATTCTTTTTTCGTTATATAAATGATGATAAAATTTCAATAGATCATATTTATTGTAAAAAATAAATCTGAATGCAATTAAATCATTAACTTCTTCTATTGTTTTTAAATGAAATTTATTTTTTTTTTGAAATGCGCTATTAAATGTTTTGATTCTAAGTGTTTGCATATAACATGGTATATTTTGTATTTCTAAAATTTTTTGATAATTATTAAATTCTTTGATTGAAATTTTATTTATATTTGGAATAAATGCAGAATAAACAAATATCATAAACTGAAAAATTATAATTATGAATGTTTTTTTCATACTATTTTTTATATATAACTATATTATTCATAAATATAATTAATTGTTCTTTGTGATAAAAGTTTAGATTCTTCTAAAATTCGCCGGTTTATGCATTTATATTTTTTTAAATGAGATACATATCCTGAGAAATATACTTGTTCAAAACCAAATTTTGAAACTGCATCTTTTAAAATTTGATTATTAATTTTTTTATCGGGAGATTCAATAATTTTATTATAAATATAATAATTAACCGGTGAAGGCATATACATTTTATATAAAATATGTTATAAAAAAATTAATAAAAAAATTTAAACTGTTTTCTCTCAATAAATGTTTTTAGATTCGTTCTTTTTTTTAAAAATAAAAAGTATTTTTTAGATAAGTTATATTGTAATGGTTTCTTTTTTTTAAGAACTTTTAATCGAACATACATAATCATTGCAACTTGCCATATTCGTTTGTGGCTATATTTTTTTAATTTATAAAGTGATTCTAATTTTTTAATTGTATTTTTTACATCATCTAAAGTTGTATATTTAATATGAATAGTATCACTTGGATTTTTATCAATATATACATCAAAAGATTTTTTAGGATTATTTGGATTATATAAAAATTGTTTTTTTTTTGTTTTCTCTCGAGCTCCGCCAACATTTTTTTTTTTACAATATTTATATGGAGCACAAGAAGCTTTCATTGTAAATCCTCTTATAGGTTTATTAATGCATTTTTTATAAGAAAATTTTCTTGGTAAAGTAAATATTTTTTTATCATTTCTTATACATTTTTTTGTATTTTTATTAATTTTACAACAATTAATATATCTATTCATAGATAATATTACTATTATATTTAGTATTTATTTTATTTATAAAGTTTAAAATATTATTTTTGAGAGAAGTTTTATTTTTATAAATAATTCTCAAAGTCTCTCTATTATTCGTATATTTTTTATCATATAATAAGTAATATTTATGATTATCTTTTTCATGTTTTTTTATAGATATATATTTGGGTAATTTAATAGTAGTTTCATCTATTTCATCAATTTTAGTTTTACTATTATCAGATAAATCTAAAATAAATTCTTTAGTATTTATAATTTCATTATTTTCTATATTATATAATATTTTTTTGATTTGGTCTAATTTTTCAATAATAGTTACTTTATTAGATTTACTAGATACATAAATTTTTTTATTTATTATAAGAGGATGTTTTTCTATTTTAAAAAAATCTCTATATAATTTTTTTTCTTTATTGTAACATTCTTTATAATAGACAACATATTTTGGTATCATTTCTTGTTTAATTTCTGGTGGTAGCTGTATAGCATTATTTTTTCTCAAACGTTTATAATCTTCTTTTATAAAATTAGACTTTGTATTTAAAAAAAAATTTTTAGATAAATCATTTATTGATAAATCATTTAATGATAAATAATTTATTGATAAATCATTTATTGATAAATCACTCATATTTTATTAAATATATATTATTTATTTTTTTTTAAGTATTAACTAATAATAATTTCAAATTCTGTTTTTTATAGAATAATCAATTTCTTCCGTTACTTGTTTATTCTGTTTGCAATAAAATTCTGGATAATTGATTACATCCCTGTATATATTATCAAAACATGGAATAATAAGATTTCTATTTAAATTAATATAATTATACAATTCATCATTATATTTTTGTCTGATATATTTTCCAAGCGAAGTAAATTCGTTAATATTAATGATTGGTGCAAATCCTCTTTTTAAATATTTATATATCAATTCATGTGGTGCATGTTTTGTTGCACAATAGCGAATGTCAATGCTTAATCTAGTGCAAACTGAAATAACTCCAGATGGTAAAATATACCATTTAAAACCATCAAAATAACCACGAACCCATCCAAAGTGATATTTTGCAAAATGTTTCCAAACAGTTGCTTTTGAATATGGTACTGAAAATAATTCTAAAATTGTAGAATTATGATTATTTGTAATCTGGAAACGTTTATCAACAAGTTTTTTTTCAAATTTCCATCCTCCAGGATAATATGATTGTAATATTTTTATTTTTTGATCCACGACTTGTTCAAGTTCAGAAGTAGTCATAAAAACATTATCTCCTGCTAAAATAGGGCAATCTACATCAGAATTATTATAATATGATAAAAATTCATTACTTGCATTTTTTCCACTTTTATACGGATGACTACATGCACAAAATGTAAATGCACTTCCACCAATAACTAAATTATCTGAATAGAACTCTTTAATTTGTGATTCTGAAAAATCAAGCAAACCTTTAGTAAATAATTTATGAAAATTATAACAAGCTTCTTCATTAGTAGGAATTTTAAAAGTATAACTATAATTTACATTATTTAAACAATTTGAAAATTCAATATTATTATTTTGACAAAAACTATAGGTATAAATTTGCTGAAGAAACAATTCTTTACAAGATTGTTCATTATTCATTCTTTCATCGTATAGATCATCTAATGTCCATAATTGAAGATCATGATGTTTCCATTCACTATTTGTAAATATTGCAGCATTTTGTTCTTTAACTAACTGATGATTAAATGCAATGCTCACTGCGTATGGTGAAGCGTAATTTCTATATTTTTTAAAGCAAACAATATCAGATGTTTCTGGTGAAACACAATAAATATCAACAATTTTATTTATGAGATTTTTTTTATTTATTAAATTCAATGAATCTGAAATATTATTTAAATTACTTAAATTAAGTAAGAAATTGGGGTCATTCAATTTTGAAACAGGAAAAACTTTTTTAACATAAAATAACAGTGGAAAATCGTAATTATCATGTAAATTATTGTTATTATTATTTCTTTGTTGTTGATCTGGATATGGGAGACGAATAGTATCCATTTGAACAAGTTGTTGTCTTATTGTTTCATCTTTGACTTTATTATAATCTTTTCCTGAACCGAACATTCGCTTTGTAAAAATCATATAATTATTTGGTATAAACATAGGGTCATAAAAAGAATCATTGCTATTCATTTGTGTAAATTTGTAAGTAAAATTTTGTTTAATTTTTTGAATAATCAAATTTTCAATATGTTCTATATTTTTATTATAGTTTTCAGATAAACATAAATTATATTTATCTGATTCTATCAATATTTTTAGTAGATCTTCAATGCTATGATCCAATAATAAACCAATATATTGAATTGGCATATCCAATTGCAATAAAGGAATTTTAGTTAATTCTTTTTTTGTAGAAGAATCATTAATATTAACAAGATGCATATGTTGATAATAAATTCGTGGAATATTTGCAAAACTTTTTGAAAAATTTCCTGTAACAATAAATCCAGATTCTAGAGAAATTTTTTCAATAGTTTTTAATTCTTCATCATCTTTAACTTTAATATTTTTAGTTTGATCATAAAGTGAAAATAAAAGTTCGATAATATTGATCTTAATATTATCGAATATGAGATAGAGATTTTTGAATGGCATATAATCTCTGTTTTTGTTTCTATTAAATAATAGATATTATATATTTAAAATCAATTTTTTTTTCCAGTGATTTCTCTATTTTTTAATTTTTTAAAAAAGTTTCCAGAGTACTTATATTTAATAAGTTTATCAATACAATCATTGCAACATGTAAAATATAAAAATTTGAAAGGTGATACATTTTTAATTATCATAGTATTTCTAAAAATACTTATATCATTTTCTAAATATTCATCATCATATGGAAGTAAAATATAATCAAAATCCTGTTTATAACATATCCAACAATTGATCATTAAAAATACTTATATATTTTAGTAAATTATTAAAATAATTGTTAATAAACCCTGAATAGATGTTAAAATTTTAGATATTGGTGAAACAGGATAAATATCACCGTATCCTAAAAGACATCCAGTAATGATTGCAAAATATAATCTATTTAAATATTTATTGCTAGTAGATGGTTGAACATTTTCAGGATCCAATTCAATTTTTTCAGTTTTTTTTTCAGTTTCTTTTGTAGCACTTTCCATAACTTTTTCTTCAATATTTTTTTTTGAGTTATATTCTAGATCATCATCTATTATTTTATTTTTATAATAATCATTTTCTAGAGTATCAAAGTTTTCTTTAATTTTTTCTTGCACTTTATCTTTGATTACTTCTTCTTTAACTAATTCTTTAAATTTATTAACACCTTCAAAATGAGAATCATCTAAAAGCATATATAAAATTGAAAAAAATAGCATTAGAAAAAATAATATATATATTTTTCCAAATTTAAATTTTAATATTCTATGTTCTATATTTTTAATAATATAATTCATATTATATTAAATAAATATTTAAAAAATTGATATTTTTATTATATTCTTATAAATATTATATTTTAGTATATAGTTAATAAAAATGTATACTAGCTTAATAGAGGTGTTGCCTAACTATGAGGCAAAAAATAATGAAAATAATAGTGAAAAAGTAGATCTAAATATTAGAGATTTGCAAAGTAAATATCCTTTTGGATGTATGTGTTGTGGAAATGAATTTAGACCGAAAAAATATTCAAGTATGATAGCTAGTCATTTTAATACTGCAAAACATAAAAAAAAATGTTTAATCCCTGCAAATAAATTATTTTTGGAAGATTATGGTTCCTCAAATAATTTACCAGAAGCATTTGATAATAAATGTAAAGAAGTAAGAGAGTTAAAAAAATTAAATTATGAATATAAGGATGAATTAGATAAATTAAAAATAAAATATGAAAAATTGGAAAAATTAAATATTAAATTACAAGAAAATATTATAGAAAGTTCAAAACCGAAATTTGTAGAATGTAAAAATTTAATTGATTTAAATTAAAATTTAATAGTTTTTGTTAAATATAACCAAAAGAAAATACCAATAAATGCTTTTGCTAATAAATCTAAAATATTATAACCGAATATTTTAGTCATAACATCCATATTATAGAATAAACCATAAAACGCCCATAATATTAAAAAGCTATAAAAAATTATTTTAGAATTAAATGTAGCAGTTTTTTTCATATATGTTTTCCACACTAATCCATACATAGCGAAAAAGAAAATAAATCCAATAATATTTGCAAAAGATTTTGGTATAATATTAAGTTCTCCTATATATCCAGACCCAAGCATTAAAAAGTTAAGAATTAATACATATAAAATATTCATAAAGTGCACTGTTAATTTGTTTTCATAGCCAAGAACCATACATAAAACCAACAACATTAAAGGTGTACTAATAGCCCAATCAGTATATCTGGTATCATTAATTGTTTTATATAATTCTTCTTTATTTTCTGATACTTGATTATTTTCATCATATTTTTTCAGCTTTTCAACAAATTGACCATAAAAATATCCAGCAACTACAGAAATACATGTTTCTAAATTCATAATATGTCTAATTTCCGGGATAGGATTTCGCAATGCTTCAATAAAACAAATTGTTCCAGTTGTTATTAAGAAAATATATGTAATATAAAAACTACTTTTTATTATTCCAAAATTCATTTTTTAATATATTAAAATATTATTTTTTTATAGTTTTGAATAAAAATAATGCACCTGTTGCTCCAATAATTTGTGCAATTATATAAAATAATAGTTGTGGTAAATTAATTTTTTTATGAATAAACATTAAATATGATACAGCGGGGTTAAAATGGCCTCCAGATATTTTACTTCCAAACCAAATCATAGATGTTAAAGTCAAACCAATTGCTAAAGGATTTCCAGTAATAATTATTACACTTAAAAATATAAAAGTACCTAATAACTCAACAAAATATTCAAGCATTATAATATAACTGTTCTTTTTATTTTTATAAAAATTAAATAAAAAGAACTTATTAAATATTTAATTCGAGTAAGCTAAGCCACCCATACCACTCATGATGCGGAGGACGTTGTAGTTGACCGCGTAGACACGAACTTTAGCAGTGCTGACACCCTGTACTGTAGCATTCGATAGAACTAACTGAAGGGTAGCATTGTCAATGCGCGAGAAATTGCATGTGCCCGATGGCTGGTGCTCTTCTGGACGAAGGGCAAATGAGTAAACATTGATACCAGTGTCGGGGGCACGAGTGTGGTGCTGGAAGGGCTGAACAAGATCGAAGTATGTTCCTTCACGCTCAGAGAAGCGATCCTGTCCATTTAACTGTAATTTAGCGACAACAACTGGATTTTCACCCCAGCAGTGCATGTCTAAAGCAGTTTCGGATAGAACGAATGTTCCTGCATCAGAAACACCAGATTCCGAGTTATTTGTGCTAATAACATCAGGTCCAGTAACTGCCGCAGTAGCAAGTTCATTCGCGAAAGCGTCCTGGAAGTATCCACTGGTGTTAATGAAAGACGAAGAATCAGCACTGAGCTGTCCACCGAAGGCATGAACCGCGTTGGGTAAAGCGTCTAAAGCATCGGTGTAGTTGAAAGGCTGAGCACCTAATAAGTGATTTAACTGATGTCCAGTTGTTGTGGACGCACAGTAATCAACGTTAATATCAGGCTGAACAACCCAGATTAACTCTTTGCATGGGTGATTAAGATTGAGTTTAATTTTATTTGACGAGGAACCAACCGATTCATCACCAGTGAACTGTAACTGTTCAATTAAATATTCATGGGGATTCTGCGCCATGCGGCGGCGTTCGTCAGTATCTAAGAAGATATAGTCAACAAATAACGAAGCAGCAGCGAGCGATTGTCTGTAAGCTTCGTTGACTTTTTCACCATTGCCGTCTAATTTATCGACAGCCCATAAGCACTCTTCAATATTGCGAATATCTAAGTTAATTTTGACCTCGTGGTACTGTAAGGCAATTAAAGGTAAAGCTAAGCCAGGATTGCGGCAGTACCAGAATTGAAGTGGAACGTATAAAGTGGTTTCGGGTAAAGCATTGCGAGGAGCGCATACCTGACGAACACCATCAGCAGAGCAGGGGCCATCGACCGCGGCAAAGCTGGGATCGCATACATATGTTAACTGGGTAGTGTTACCGATCATTTTGTAGTAGCCACGTTCCTGTTCTTTTGAGAGAGTGAGCTGATTCCAGATATGCATCCAGTCACCGTATTGGCGATCGATGCGCTGGCCACCAATTTCAACTTCAACTTGCGAGATGATTTGTTCTCCAGGGAAGTCTAACCATCTGGCATATACGTTTCCTGAGCCCGAAGTATTTCCCATGCTCTGGTTAACTTCAGGTAATGTAACCTGTAAATATGTACGGTAAGCTAAATCACCATTGCGTGAAATAGTGCAAGTAACACGGCGTCCAAAGTCAGCCTGGCCATTGAAAGTTTGTTCAATAGATTCCATCGCGAAATTTGTGTGACGACGATAAGTTACTTTGTAGAAGGTGATTTGGGGATTACCGGTTAAATATACATCCTGTGCGCCATAGGCAACTAATTGCATAAGTCCTCCAGCCATTTTTTATAATATTGTTAAAGAAAATAATTTTTTGAAATTATATTTAAAAAAAATATAATTTTAAGTTTTATTATATATTTTATTATTACAATGAACAAATTTCATAGCAAAAACATTACTTTAGATGTTGCACATACAGAAATTATTAATAGATTTAAAAAATATGAGGAACAATTAATTCCTAAATATAAATTAGAAATTGAGAAATTAGAAAAAATTCTAAATAATAATAATAATAATAATAATATAAAAAAAAAATCAACTTTAAATCGTAAAAATAATCATAATTTTATTAATAAAAATGAAAATATAGAAACAAAAATACAAGATCTAAAAAATAAAATTTTTAAAATGGAAAAAGAAAAAAAGAATTATTATTTAAATAATTCTAAATATATTTTTGATTATTTTGAGACAAAAAAAAAAATAAATGATAATGAAAATGAAAATGAAAATGAAAGTGAAAATAATATTTTAAATAAATATTTTGGAAATGATGACGCTTATAATAATAAATTAAATTCTTTTTTTTTAATTGATAACTCTAATGACGTTTTAATTAATAATAATGATGATAATTTAATAAAAAATACGAATATTGATAAATATTTTTATAATATTGATAATTATAGTTTGAATTTTGAAAATTTTTGTTATGTATCTGATATATGCAAATATTGCAAAAAAGGAGAATTAGTATATGTAGAATCAGAAGGAGCATCTATTTGTAGCAATTGTTCAAAAACTATTAAATATTTAATAGAAAATGAAAAACCATCTTATAAAGAACCACCAAAAGAAGTATGTTTTTATGCATATAAAAGAATAAATCATTTACGTGAAATTCTAGCACAGTTTCAAGCAAAAGAATCAACAAATATTCCAAATGAAGTATATGAAAATATAAAAGCACAAATTAAAAAAGAGAGAATTGAAATAAAAGATTTAACAAATAAAAAAACAAAAGAAATATTAAAAAATTTAGGTTATAATAAGTATTATGAACATATTCCTTATATAAAAGATAAATTAGGTATAAAACCACCGATAATGAGTCAAGATTTAGAAGAAACATTATGTAATTTATTTATGGAAATACAGAAACCATATTCTAAATATTGTCCAAAAGATAGAGTTAATTTTTTAAATTATTATTATACATTATATAAATTATGTGAAATATTAAATGAAAAAAAATTTTTACCATTTTTTCCTATGCTAAAAGATAGAGAAAAAAGAATAGAGCAAGATCAAATTTGGAAAAAAATATGTGATGATTTGGGTTGGACTTTTATACCAACGCCATAATTTTAAATTAAATTAAATTAAAATAATTTTATATTTTAATGAAAATAAGTGAACAACCCGGTAGATTTTTTGCTATATTATTATTTGGACCATTTTTGATATATTGTGGTTATAAATATAAAGATTTTTTATTATTTTTTTTAGGAATTATATTTATTATTTATGAATTATTTTGGGTAATATTTTTTGATCCTAAAAATATTTATATTATTTACAAAAATAAAAATAAAAATAAAAATATAAAATTAAATAATGACTACAAATATTAGACCGACATGGGAAGAATATTTTAAAGATTTAGTTAATTTAACAGCTAGACGTTCTTCATGTGATAAATTACATGTAGGTTGTTTATTTATTAAAAATAATAGAATAATAGCTCAAGGATATAATGGGTATATTTCTGGTTGTGAACATAAATCTATAATTAAAGAAAATCATAATATAGCAACAATACATGCAGAACAAAATACAATAACAGATTGCGCAAAACGCGGAGTAAGTTGTGATGGTTGTGAAGCATATATTACACATTTTCCTTGTTTTAATTGTATGAAATTAATGGTTTCATGTGGTATATGTAAAATTAATTATATAAATGATTATAAAAATGATGATTTAGTTTATAAAATAGCAAATGATGTAAATATAGAAATAAATAAACTAAATTAATAATATTATTAATTAGATAAAAATAATATTATTAATTAGATAAAAATAATATTATTAATTAGATAATATTGAAATACTTTTATTTAAAATATAACAAGTTAATGCAAAAACTATACTATTAAAAATAATACCATTTAAATTAAGATTGCTATCTTTATCAAATAAAATTGGTAAAATTTTAAATAAAGATTTTTTAAAATATGGTAATTGAAATATACAATATAATATTGCAATAATTATTGGAATTTGTATTTCATTGTATAAATTTTCAATTTTAAAGATCTCTAAATTTTTATTTGTATTTTTATCTATTAAATAATCTTTAGTATTTTGATTTTGAATATAATCTTCTTGTTCTGTAGCTTTTGGTATATAGTTATTATTAATATTTTCATCAATATTTGTATTATTTGATTGAATATGTTTTGATGGTAATTGAGTACCACCTTTTGAAGATGCAGTTTGTAATTGACCAATTAATTCATTATAATTATTTTGATCATTTATAATTTGATTTTGGGAAGTATTTTCAATATTATTAAGTTGCATATTTTGTTGAGCTTGTTGCATATTATTAGTACTAATTTCTTGTGTATTTAAAGAAATATTATTTAATCCTGAGTTTTGATTAGGATTTGGCAATTGAGATAATGATGTACTTCCATTTGATGTCATTATTAAATTAATTATAAATAATAATTTATTAAATTACGCAAAATTAATATTTTTTTTAGTATCTAAACAATTCGTATTTTTTTCATTTAATAAATAACATGTTTTATTATTTGAATCGTAGGAAAATATTTGATCTTTAATTTCTTTATGTTTTGGACCAATAAACTTATAACAATCTTTACCTTTACATACTTGTCTAAAAATACTAGCAAATCCTAAACCAATAATAATAGAAATTATAATTTTACCTATATCTGTATAAAATAAATTTTTAATTACATTTTTGATAGCAGCCATGGATTATTATTATATATAAATATTATAATTATATAATTGGAATATTTTTAATTTTATTTGAATCGCTAGGGCAATTTGTTTTTTTAAAAAAATATTCAAAACAGTTATCAGCTAAGTCTTTAAATTGAAATTGTTTTTTATTATATGGAGTGGGATATACAACAATTGGTTTTTTTTCATCTTTTAAATAAATGAAAATTAAACCTAAAATGAAAGATAATAATACAACTTTAAAATTTAAAATTTTAAAAATATTAATCATTATATAAAAAATAATATATTTTAATTTATTTTGTATTAATATAAATAAATTTATTTGTATCTATTTTTTTTAAATTCAATTTAAATACGCCTGTTTCATTATTTTTTTCTATGTAAGAATTATTATATTTAATTTTAAAAATTTCTTCATTTAATTTTTTAAGTTCATTTATGTAGAGATTATGAGCATCAATTAAATAATTATCATGTTTCTTTGATTCATATAATATATTAAATTCTTTAATATCATTAATTAATTGTTGTTGATTTTGTATTAGTTCTGTTATTTCATTTTTATTTACAATTTCTTTATATTTTTCTAAATATTTGTAATAAAGTTCTTGATAATTATTAAGTTCTGAATTTTGCTCATTAAACAATTCAACTGCTTTGTCTTGTGAAATATAATTAAATAACAGATTTAATTTAATTAATAAAATAGTTTTTTTTATATTATATAATTTATATTTTAAAAATAAAATCTCATTTTCTAAATTTAAATATTTATTTCTTTCTATTTTTAAATCTATTTTGCAGGGATTTGATATATTCCCACATGTCATATGTAAAATATCGGTAGTTTCATTAAAAATAGTTCCCCCATCTTTTTTACAGTTAATACATTTAAATTTCAGTTTTGAAAATTCTTTTTTTTTATCTTCAATATTTAAATCATGTTTATTTAAAATATTATTTTTTAATTTATTTTTATATATCTCATAATTGTTTTTTGTTAAATAATAAGTATTTAAATCTGCTAAATATTGATTATATTGTTTTGTATTGATATGTTCATTTAAATTCATTTTATAAATTAGAAATATATTTTTCTATGTAACAAAGACGCTTCTGGATGATTATTAATATCTAAATCTTTTGTAATTAAATTATTTTTAATACGATTTTGATTATCTAAATTTTGTCTATTATAATAAATTAATTTAGACATTATATATTGTTTTTCTTGTAATTTTTTTTCTTTATTTTTTTCTTTATTAAATCCTTTAAATTTTAAAAGTAAAATAATAGATAATATTGCAATAAAAAATAAAAATGCAAATAAATTAAAGTAAAAAGAATTTGTTTTAAATTTATTTAAATTGCATTCTTTTAATTTTGAAGAAATAAAATTTTTTGTATTATTTGACACTAATTTTGGTAAATTACTAGCATTTAATAAAATATTAGAATTATTTTTAAAATCACTATTTATATTATTAAAAAAATTAAATATATAATTATCTTTATCCATTAATATTATTTATTATAATGTTATTTTATAAATAATATTATATAAACATAAATATAATGAGTTTACAACAAGAAATAGGAAATATACACAATAGCAGTGAGGGTAATTTATTGACTAGTTTAAGTGACGGAGAAGACACTACTGCTCCATCACCAATGACTGCCACATTTTATTTTTTTATATTATCTATATTTTACATAATTATTTCTACAATATTAATTTATACATCAGTAAATAGTAGTAGCACAGAATTAGCTTTAAATTTAATTTTTGTTTTATTATTAGTTTTAGGTTTATATTTTATAAATGTTGAAACTATAAAAAAATTATGTGGAAAAAATGATGATAATTATAGTGTTCCATATACAAAAGTAGCAACAACAACATTTGTTCCATGGATAATTGTTTTTGGTAGTTTATTTTTTTTATTAGAATTATTTCCGGGATGGATAAGACCTTTTTCCAATACAGTTGGTTATGGAATAATAAATGCATTAGGTGCAGAAAAAGAATTTACTACCTATTTAAACGACGCAAGTGATAAAAAAAAATCCTCGGATTTGGTTAGTGCTATTAATTATGTAAAATCAAATAAAAGTATGTTTATAAATGAATTTAGTCCAAATGAAAAAGAATTTGAAAAAGAATTTGATCAACTTAAAAATTCAGAAGTTATTATGAATGATAAAGCATTACTAGAAAAACGTTTAAATATCCAAGACTTTGAAAAAATATTATATAAATTTGTTTTGATTAAGAATACAATAGGTAAAGGAGTATGGTATATTTTAGGAGGAACAGTTGTATCTGCAATTAGTTATAATATTTTATTGGATATTAATTGTCAAAAATCAACATCAAAAATGCAATCAGATATAAATAATTTATATGCAGAACCCGATAGTCTAACGGGACATAAATGGAGATTATTAATTCCAGTAATAGAAGATGATAATGGTACTAATAAATTATTAACAGATACTATTACAAATGAGAGTACTCAAATGAGTTTTAATACTTATGCTGCAATTCATGGAAAACCATCAAATTTTCAATATACTGAAGTAGTTACAACTTCAAAGGTAACCAATGCCAGTGCATTTTTACGAAGATTTGATAGATTTGGTAATCAAAGCGAACCCAGAGGAATTCCTGTATTAGGACCAAATTCTGCAGGAAATATTAATTGGGGAGGTAATGTGGTATTAAATGATAGAGATATGATGATATATGGGGTTGACGATAATGGATTTCAAGAAGGTAATTACATTAAGGTATCACCCTCAGCGGAAACACCTGCAATTACATATGATGGTATGGTTATTTCACATTTATACTATGAAGTAATAGAGTAAAATTATAAAACAAATTTATTTGAATTTACATAAAATAAAATAAATAAATAAGAAATAATAGAAATAATTATTACAATTAACCATATTGGTAATATGGTTTTTTTTGTATAGCCTAGTCCAAAATTTAATGGAGAACCATCTTTATCAAAAACTGTATTGGGTTTAAAGTATACAAAAATAGAAAATAAAGATAAAAATAAAATAACTGTAAATAAAAGAATATTTTTTTTAACTATATTTTTCATCATGTTTATTAATATTATATAAAAAAATATATAATATTAATTTTTTAATTTTTTTATTTTAATTTATTTTATTTTATTTTTAAAAAATATTCTGTTGGGTTACAAGTTCTTGACATAGCATACCCATGAAACCAATCATTGCTAATCTCCCGTTGTTTAATTCTTTATTATATAGATCTTCAGTGATTGAATCTGGGTTATAATTTCCTAAATTACCTGGTTGATAGTCATCTTTTAGTTTAAAAGTAGAATTTGTTGTAAATGGATTTTCCCAACCATTTACCATTCGAGTTACTTCATAACAAGTCATGCCTAGCCAAATTGGAAGTTGATGATTAAAATCTAGAGAATTTAGATAATTAATACCAGTTACTGAGCTATCTGGATTAAATAGTTCAATTGCTGGAATACTAACTGCTGCTAACATTGCTGCCCTTCCATGTTGAAGTTCAGCTTCTCGTGTAAATTTAATTCGTGTTTCATGTTTATTTTTTAAAATATTTAAAGGATCAAAATTTTTAATTGGTTCAGTAGAACCATAATAGCGAAATGTTTTAATTTGAGGATTGACATTTAAAAACGCATGAGCAGTAGAAATTGTTGTGAGAAACAGTAGCTTCATTATACTTTATTATAAAGTTTTTTTTTTATATTGTTTTTAAAATATTTTTTTAATATTCATTGTCTGTTGTATAATCATCGTCATCTGCAATATGATTCATATCATATTCTTCGTCTTCAATTAAACCATTATTAAATTCTTCTTCTTCAATATCCATTTTATAAATTTCTTTGTTCATTTCTGTTACAATATCATTTTTTTTAATTTTTTGTTCTAAAATGGCCTGTTTTTCTAGTTCTTTTCTCTCTTGATCATAATTTTCTTTTACATACTGAGTTATTCCTTTTTGCAGCCCTTTATTCCATTTTTCAAGTTTATTATTTTTAAATATATTTTCAATTTCTCTCGATTCGTCAGATAAATTTTTCAAAAAATCAGTTATTATATCTTTTTCTTTTTCTTTTGCAAATAAAATATTATCTTTTACATTTTTATATTTTAAATTTATTAGATTATAATGTTTTGTTAATGTATTTAAAAATATGTTTAAATATTGAAAAATTTCATTATATGTATGATTTTTATCATAGTCTTCATCATTTGCAACAAGCATTAATTCAAATTCATTGTTTTCTAAAATATTTAAATATTCGGTAAACAAATTCAAATAAAAATTTGTATATAATAAATTTAGTAAGTCTTTATCAAATATGCTATTTATAACATCATCGTCTTGTTTTTTAATCTCTTCAAAATACATAAAATATTCTGATAAATCTTTAAATATTTTGTATTTATTTTTTATGTAAGAAAAAATATGTTCTAATGATGGTGTATTATTAAAATTTAAATAAGATTCATAATAATTGGATACAATATTTTTAACATCATTTACATGAATTTCAGATAATTTCCAATGATCAGGGATTTTATTATAATTTATAGATTTATTTATAATAATATTTGGTAATATATCAATAAAGTCTTTTAAATAATTTTTAAATAAATACATATGTTCAATATCAAAATTGAATACTAAGTTATTTTCAAAATTTGCAAATTCTTTTTTTGTAACAAAATCAAATGTTTTTAGTTTATTTTTAATTTCTCCATGCAATAAATTATTAACTTTGAATAAATAATTTTTGATATCATTAGTATCGTCATTTTTAAATTTAATAAAATCATATCTATCAATTAAGTCATATAATTTATCTATTAAAATATCATCAAATTTTTCTATTAATTTATTACTATTATAATCATTAATAATATATCTAATATTTTCTATATTATTTAAAATATTTTCATTTTTTATTAATAACTTCATTGTTTTTTTATTTACAATATCTAATAAATCATATAATGAATTTTTTCCATAAACTCTTCCTTGAGATTTAATATTATCAATAATATCAGTAATATTATTATTATAATCAATATTATTTGGTTTAGTATTACAAATAGCTTTTAATTCATTATCTATAGGAATAGAATTATCAAAATTACAATAATAAATAAATGCTTCATACATAATTTTTTCACTAAAATCATTATCGGGTTTGGATACTAAGATTTTAGTATTTTCTTTATGATATAAAATGGATGATTTTTCTAAAATAAAAATATCTTTTAATATTTCTAAATATTTTTTTAATAAAATATTATCTTCATATATGGTTTTATCTTCTTTAATAAAATATTGAATTGTATTATTTAATGAATTACAACAAGAATTTTCAATATAGGGTTCGCCATTAGATGTTTGTAAAATAGGAGTTTTTTTTTTAACAATTTTTTGTATTGAATTAACTATTTTTAATGAATAATAAATAATTTTAGAATTTATTAAATCTATAACATTATCTTTATTGCTTTTTTTAAAACCATTAAGCATATTATCTGTGAAAGTTTTATCAATAGGTACTAAATTACTTTCTTTTAATTTAATATCATTTAATGGTGGCATAAAATCGAACCATCCATTGATTGAAATTTCTTCAGGAATTTCTTCTGTTTCATTTAATTTCAAATATTCTAATTTTTTATCTATCAAATCAATAAAAAATGGATCTATTAAAATATTATCTTTAATTATTAACTCTATTTTTTTGCAAATGTTAGTTTCAGATATTTTTTGAATACTATTCCATGGTTTCACAGAAGTTTTAATTTTATTAACAATACATGATATATATAATATAAAAGTTTTATCCTCTTGATTCTTTAATGGATAACCATCAAACGATTTAATGCATCCCGGAAATGTTTTTTTTGTTTTAAAAGATGGAATTGATGTTTGTATAAAAATGCAAATATATGAAATTGTATACATTAAAAGTAAATTGTTATATGCATCTTCAAAACTGGGAAGATTTTTTGCTCGTGGATCTTTTTTTATTAATTGTTCTATTTTTTTATCATATGTTTTTTTATCTGAAATACTTTTTTTTAATAATTTAAAAACATTTACATTTATTTGTTCATTATAATTAACTAAGTTTAAACCTATCATTTGTCCTATTGTACTTACAATAGCATTAATATAACTAGTTTCTTTAGATATAGGTTTATTTATTGAACCAAATTCATAATCTTTTTTCAAAAGATCTCTTGTATTTAATTTGTATCCAGATTCATCATAACCCTCATCATTACTAAATTCTATTCGTTTTATAATATATCCACTATATTTATCAACCCAAAAACTATTATCATCACTAATTGTTCCTTGTTCAGCACATATTGTATCTAATTCAATTAAATATTCTTGTTTATTATCAAAAACATTCGCTAATCTTAACATGAAAAGAGGTAGTATTTTTTTATTAGTATTTTTGCAATATAGCCAATATTTTTCTTCATCTAGATTTGGATATCGTAAAAAATTTAATGAAAAAATTCTAATATAATAATTTTTTTTTGTTATGTCTGGATAAGATAAAATTTTGTCTCTTAATATTTCATTGGGTACAAAATAATCACTTTCAGTATCTACTCTATTGAATTTTAATAATAAATTATTTTTTTTTTCATTGTAATTATTTATAATTATAATTTTTTTTTCTAATAACTTTTTATTATATTCATACTCTTTTATTATTGCACCTTTTATTTCTTCAATACTTATACTATATTTTAAATCAAACGATTTTAATATTTCATCTATATTATTTTTGTCAAATTTATTAATTATATTATTCATTGGTTGGCATTTTTCATCTTTAGACATACATTTTTTATTAACATCGCAAAATATTTTGTTTGAATCTATATAAAAATTATCTTTAAATTTATCATCTATTTTCCATACATTTTCATTTCTAATATAAATATAGTTTTTATTATCATCTTTATTTATTAATAACGCATAATCACCATCTATTATTTCTCGTTTTTCATCTATAATAGATTTTGCTTCTCTTGTGGCTTTTTCTTCTGTTAAATTCATTTTTTCTTTTATTTCTTCGATTAAGAATTTTTTAAAAGTTGGATTATCCATAGATTGTTTTTCTTCATTATAATTATTTATTAAACTATATAATGTTTTATCATATATTGAATCAAAATAAATATTTTTATTATTATCATTTTCTAATTCTTGAATAGAATTATATTTTTTACTTAAAATATATTTTTCACATTCAGAATAATCATCCGATAATTCATTTTGTTTTGCTTTTTTTGATAATCTTTCTTCTTCTTTTATAAATGAATCTAATAAATTTGAAACGGTTAAGTCAATTACAGATTTATTTAAAGATGAATGAAAAAATCTTGCATTATCTATTGATATAATTTTATTTATTAATTCTTCATCATTATTGATAATAGTTTCGTCAATTTTATAATTTTCAAAAATGTTATTTTTATGTTCTTTATTTAATAATTTAAATGAATAAATTATTTTATCAGGTTTAATATCTTTATTTATTTCTTGAATTATTTTATCTAGTTCTTTAGTATTTTTTATATATTCTAATTTATATTTATCACAACTTTTTTCTAGTTCTTTTTTTATAATATTGTAACTATTATTATGAATATTATAATAATCTATATTTGCAGTTTGTAATAAATCTAATAATTGAGATAAATTATATATATTTCTATATTCAAATATTTTTGAAATAAAAACATTACTGGTGGGAATAAATGATTCCAATAAATCATTTATATTTTCCATATAATTATCATACGAATCGTTTAATTTTTCATATTGAAAATTATTTATACTTTGAAAAATATTATTATTATGTATATTTTTATCACTATTTTTAAATAATTTATTAGTTTCTTGTGTTAATATGTATTCATTAACAAATGTTTTATCATTTAATAATTTAAAATAATTTGAATTGATATTACTATAAGTAACTTTATCTGCTAAATTTGTATAGTTACTATTAATTTTAGAATAATTAATAAATGGCAATGGTAATGTAATAAATGAATTAATATTAATTTCTTCATTTTTAGTTAATTGTGTTTGTACTAGTATTTTTTTACCATTAAAGTAATCTATTTCTTGCGTTTTTAATCCAGGATTATAAACATCTTGAATAAATCTTTTTTTTGTTAAAGTCTGATTTGAAAAGCAATAACTATAATAATTATCATTTTCATTATCATTAATGACATTTATATTGCTATTAACTATCAAATTATTATCACTATAATTTATATTTGAATCAAAAATATCATATAAATCGTTTATATATTTTTTATAATTATTTATTTTTTCTTTAGATGAATTTTTAATCCATTTTTCATTTGAATCTTTTAATTTTTTAATAAATAATTTATTAGTATCTTTTACAATATTTTCATTATCATCATCTATTAAAGATTCATCGGATTTTTCACAAATTATTTTTTTACTATTAATCACAGGTAATATCCAGCTAATTTTTTTATCAATATTTAATATAGATTCTTTTAAGGGTTTATAAAATTCATTTTTTAATTTTGGTAATTTTAGATTTTGATTATCATCATAATCTGAATAAATTTCACGAAGTTCTATAAATCTATTTATCTCTCTATTAATATTTTCATAATTTTGTTGGGTCTTATTTTCGGGTTTTAAAATACCGATACTATAATTTAAATAATCATTTACTTGATCTTCTAAAGAATATCTTTTTTCACTTTCTGATACATTTACATTATAATATATTTCTTCTAACTCATTATCTAAGTCAAGTTCTTCCAACACTATTTGTTTTCCTTGATTAATATTCATAATATCGAAATCATCATCTTTTATTTCAATATCATGACTTTCAATATTATCTTCTTGAATACTAGAATCAATATCTTTACTTTCATCGATAGTAGGATCTTTAATTTTATCATTAATTACTATTTTTTCTATATTCATTTTATCAGGTATACCGGAATAAGCAAAATCAATATATATTATTTCATCGCTTTCTTCAATAGATACTTCTATCATATCTTCTTCTATATTTGAAATTATGCCATTGATAATAAAAGGAGATGAGCCATTAAAATAAATTGATATATTTTGTTGTATTTTTAAATTGTTTTGTTTAATATAACTAGAGGATTCGTTTCTATGCAAAATATTAATATTTTCAATAGATTCTTCTAAAAAATTTCCGTCTTCATTAATTAATAAAATGAATTCATTAGTTTCAGAAATTAATTTTAATTTATTTTTATCAATATAACTAATTAAACATATTTTTTCATGATAGTTTAAATTAGATGGAGATTCGATTTGTATAATATCTCCTAATTGTAAATTTATTTTTTCATTTGTAGTCATTATACTATATTTATACTATAATTATAATAAATTTATTAAATGTATTTTAAAAATATAAATAAATAAGTTAAAGATTTATTTATAAAATAAATTAACTATGCAAGATAATATTACATACGAATTAGATGTAAATAATTTATATAATAATTTAACACAAGAAGATTATACAAAAAAAAGTTACAATTTTAATTGTGTAGATTATGAAATTATTAAATATAATAAAGATAGGTTAAAGTTTTATCTAGAAAATGATTTTTCTAATTTTCTAAAATTAAAAGATTATAGATCTATCATTTTTAGAAATAATAAATTATTAGTATTTAGTCCACCTAAATCTGTTGATTATGAATATTTTGAAAATAAATATAAGAATTTAGATGATTGTTGGCTGGAAGATTTTATTGATGGTACAATGATTAATTTATTTTATGATACAACAAATAATTGTTGGGAAATTACTACGAAATCAAATATCGGTGGTAATAATTTATTTTTTAAAGATAATAATAATATAAAAAAAACTTTTAAGGAAATGTTTTTTGAAGCTTGTAATTTAAATAATTTTAATGTATTAACATTACCAAGAACATATACATATTGTTTTATTTTACAACATCCAGCTAATAGAATTGTAACTCCAAATGACTGTCCTAAAATTTTTTTAATAAAAATATATGACATAAGTATAATTTCAGATTTAAAATATAAAATAACAGAAATTAATACAATTAATTTTGCTAACACTCCACCATATATCTTTTTAAATACAGGTATACAAATAGCGTGTAAATATAAATTAGAATCATACGAGACTGTAAATAAAAAATATTATAATTCTTTAAATTTACCCTTTTATTGTGTTGGAATTATGATTTACAATAAAGATGGATCTCGTACAAAAGTTAGAAATGAAAAATATGAATATGTAAGAAAATTACGTGGAAATCAGCCTAAATTACAATATAATTATTTGTGCCTTAAAAAAGAGAATAAGATTAAAGAATTTTTATTTTATTATCCTGAGCATAAAAGTGAATTTAATGTTTATAAAGATTTAATGTATAATTATACTAATAATTTATATGTTAAATATATTGAGTGTTTTATTAAAAAAGAAAAACAATTAAAAGAGTTTGAGTTTGAATATAAAACACATATGTTTAAACTTCATGAAAAATATAAAAATGATTTATTAAAAGAAAATAAGAAAATTGATAAAAAAGTTGTAATTGATTATATAAACTCTTTACATCCAGCACAACAAATGTTTGTTATAAATTATAGTAAAAAAAATAATAATATTGAAAATATTTTTGAGGAAACAATGCAAATCGAATAGTGAGTTTAATATTTTATAAAAATTATATATATATATGTTATAAAAATTATATGTTCAAAAAATCATATAATTTTTTATTAATTAAATTGAAAAATATTCTTGTATCGAATTTACATTAGATATTGCATAATTGATAGACTCTTCAACTTGTGTAATTATTTCATCTTTAGTAATTATATAATTATAACTTATTTTAATTATACTATTTTTATCATGTGGATGTTTTTTAACAAATGAAATATATGATATTGTTTTTTTATTAATAAAATGATATTCATATAAATAGTTTTCTATAATTTTTCCAACTGTATAATCCTCATTTTGTATTGTAATTTCAAAACAATTATCTAAATAATCAGATACTTCATTTATTAGATTGCTATTATTTTTTAAATCTTCAACAACATAAAATAGTTTCTTAATTAAAATTTTACATGAATAATACATGAGCTCAATATTACTATAAATACCAATAGATTGTAACTTAAAATCAAAACTATTTTTTATAAAATATTTTTTAGCTTCAATAAGTTTCCAGTCAGTTTTATATTCTTCAATTTCTTCTTCACTATATGTTTTAATTAATTCTTTTTCTTTAATATCCCATTGTTTTTTAATTTCTGTAGGATCTTGTGTATTTCCATATGTAGCTAAGCTAACAACATTAAATGCTCCATCTTCTTCCGCACTAGAAACAGTTAATTTTGCTTTTAATTTTATTTCTTCACAAACATTATTATTAATTTGTGGTCTTAATCTTACAATATCGATATAATCTCCTGTTATATTATTTGGTGGAAAGATTTTTTTTACGTCACTAGGAGTTAAATATTTATTTAGTTTTTCATTTTTAATTTTAAAATCTTCAGTTGTTGCATAAATTATTTCATTCGATTCATTTTTTTTGTCTAATTCTATTTCATAATCTTCATATGTAAAATTTTCAATATCATTTATATGAATTGGAATACAACTTAATCTTTGTTTTATTAATTCATTATTTAATCTAGATTTATTAATTTCAATATTAACTTTATTTTCATTATATGGAAAAGTTTTAAAAACTATAATTGGTATATTAGCAAGTAAAATGCGTCGTAAAGCATTAACATAACTAACGTTAATTTTTTCTATTGTAAATGTTAACAAATTTTTATCTTCTTCTAAATTAATAATTTTTAAATTGGATAAATTTGTCATTTTTATTTAATAAATATAGTTATTATTTTTTAAATTAATTTCAATTTTATATTTTTTATAAATTTTTTAAGTTAAATATAAGATTTATATTTAGTTAAAAAATATATATAACATATGAGCAAAATTATTTATTATAGTAATTATTGTGAAAATTGTACAAAAATTGTAAATAAAATTGCAAAAAGTAATTTAAAATCAGAAATGCATTTTATTTGTATTGATAAACGATATCAAAAAAATAATAAAACTTATTTAATTTTAGAAAATAATGATTCTATTGTTTTACCTAATAGTATAAATGCAGTACCTGCTTTATTATTATTAAATGAAGATTTTAAAGTTATTTTTGGAAATCAAATTTTAGATTATTTAAATCCAATAGAAGAAGTGCAAAATCAAATTTCTACTAATTTTAATGGTGAACCAAACTCATTTTATTTTAATAATAATTCAAGCCATATTGTATCAGATAATTTTAGTTTTTTAAATCAAAATAGTGACGAACTTTCTGCAAAAGGCGATGGTGGAATGAGACAATTATATAATTATTCAACAATTCAAAATGACGAGAGAATAATTACACCGCCAGAAGATTATGTTCCTGATAAAATAAATGAAACTAGCTATAAAGAATATGAAGATAACAGAAATATAATTAATTAAGTTTATTTGTTAAAAAATATATTAAATATAATTTTAATATATTTTTTATTAAATGAATAGTGAAAATATCCAAGATGATGATATTGCTAATATTACAATTTTAATAGAATTTACAAAAAATTTAAAAGAGTTTTTAAATGCTTTAAATAGTACATTTTATGATAAATTAAATTCTGTTATATTAAATGATGATGCATACAATTATATATTTAATTATAATTTTGAAATAATGGCAGAAAGCTTTCAAGATGAAAAATTATTTGAATATAGTACAAATATATTTGATTATGCAATAAAAACTTTTCCAAATAAATTTTTTGATATTTTATATCAGAATGAAGAGATTTTCGATGAGCCTTTATACTTATTGCCAAAAATAAATTTTTCTGATCTTTTTTATGATGAAATTTCAGAAACAACAAAAGAGTCTCTATGGAAATATATACAAATAATATTATTTACTATTATAACTTCAATAAAAGATAAACATTCTTTTGGTGATACTGAAAAATTATTTCAAGCAATAAATGCTGAAGAGCTAAAAAATAAATTAGAATCTACAATGAATGATATTCAAGATTTATTTAATAATGCTCAGGATATATCATATAATAATACTGATTCTTTTGAGTATTCTCAAAATTATCAAGAATCATATGATAATACATTTAAAGAATTTTTTAAAAATATAGATCAATCTAATAATTTTGATTTTTCCAATTCTAATTTCTCAAACATTTTTTCAAATTTATTTAATAAATTTGATTTATCAAATTTAGATTTATCAAATTTAGATTTATCAAATTTAGATTTATCAAATTTACAAATGCCTAATTTAGATATCTCTAATTTAGATATCTCTAATTTAGATATGTCTAATATAGATATTTCTAATGTATTCAATAATTTTTTCAATAATTTTAAAAGTTCAACAAATTTTAAAAAAAATAACAATAATACTGGCGACAAATTTAATAATTTACCAGATTTTAATAATGTTCATGATCATATTAATAAATTAATAAATGGTAAAATTGGAAATTTAGCAAAAGAACTAGCAGAAGAAACCGCTGAAGATATGAAAGTCGATTTAGAAAATGTTGAAAATATAAGCGATGTTTTTAACACATTATTTAAAAATCCAAATAAATTAATGTCTCTTGTTAATAACATTGGATCAAAAATAGACACTAAAATGAAAGATGGATCTATTAAAGAAAGTGAATTATTAGAAGAAGCTGGCGATTTATTAAAAAATATGACAAATATACCAGGAATGAACAATTTTACTGATATATTAAAAACAATGAATTTAGATAAAATGATGCCAAAAAATGGTAAAGTTAATAAAAATGCATTTGAAAATATGATGAATCAAAATGTAAAAATGTCAAAAATGAAAGAAAGAATGAGAGAAAAATTAAATAAAAATAATGATCAAAAAAATAATCCCGAGTCTTTAGAATCAATAAATAATAATTTAAAAAATTTACAAGAAGAAATGTTAAATAATAATAATAATGATTTTTTAAATGATGCATTAAAAAAACAAAATTTAAGTAATAACAATGAAAGTAGACCTGTTAATAATAAACCTAAAAAAAATAATAAAAAAAAATCAAAAAATAAATAATATTTACTAATTTAACATTACTATTAGTATACAATAATATATACATATGATTAAATAAAATTGATAACAATGACATGTTTTTATTTATAGACAGAATAATGGATTCTGAAATAGAAAATCGTATTATACTTTTGGAATCATTAATTATTGAATTATATATCACAAAATTACGTGAATATGGTTATGTTGTTATTCCAAATGTTTTAACAGATACTGAAGTAGATGAAGCCAAAACTTTATTCTTCAAATGGAAAAATAGCATACCTGATTTAGATAAATTTCATAATACTGCAGATCCTCATGGTATATTTAAATTTCATCAAGTTGGTCATCAAGAACATGCATGGTTTATTAGAACAAGACCTAAGATAATTGAAATATTTAAAAAATTATGGAAAACTGAAGAAGTAGTTGTATCTTTTGATGGATGTTGTTATATACCAAAAAATTGCACAAAAAAAGATAAATTGTGGACACATACAGATCAGGCACCTTGTAATAAAGGAGAAACTTGTTTTCAAGGTTTTGTAGCTTTAACTAAAAATGATGAAAGAACTTTAATTGTATATGAAAAAAGTCATTTACTTCATGAAGAATATTTCAAAAAAAAAAATATTACTGATTCTAAAAACTGGCATATTATTGAATCTGAATTTTTAAATAGTATTAGTGAAAATATTAGAAAAGTTACTGTAAATTCAGGTGATTTGGTATTATGGGATTCTCGAACATTTCATCAAAATTCATATGGATCTCCTAATTCTGAAGAAAGATTAGTTCAATATGTTTCATATTTACCTAAGTTTCATAGTAAAAATACTAAATCGCAGAATGAAAAAAGATTAAAATATTTTAAAGAATTAAGAACTACATCGCATTGGTGTTATCCTATACATGTTAATAGTTTACAGCCACAAACTTATGGAAATAATGATTTATTAATAGATTATGAAAAATTAAAAACCCCTGATTTATCTAATTATATTGATTGTATTTTAAAATTAATTTAATTATTTAGAATATTTTTCTTAATTATAAATAATGTTTATGTTTTAAAAATAATTATGAATATATATATAAATGGATTTAAATAATAAATTAACAAATATAAATGATGCTTTAAAAAAAAGTAGCAATTCTATAGAATTTTGGATAAATGATCCACATATTATATTTAATAATAAATATTTATTTGATATTTATCCAAAAGAAAATATGTCCCGAGTAGAAAAATTTAATGCTATTTCTAGATTAATAATTTTTTTAACAATATTTGTTTTATTTATATCAAGAGATTACAAAATTATTATTTTTTCAATAATAATATTATCGGCAATCATAATTGTTTTTTATTTTTTAAATAAAAAAGATAATTCAACAGAAAACTTTAGTAATAATAATTTATATGAAACATATAAGCATAATTTTACTAATCCGGAAATTAATAATCCGTTAATGAATGTTATGTTACCAGAAATTCAAGATGCTCCAAATAGAAAACAAGGAGCGCCAGCATACAATGATAAGGTAAAAGATTTAATAAATGAGTCAACTAAAAATATTGTTAAAAAAAATTTTAAAGATGATAATATTGATGAACGTCTTTTTAATGATTTAGGAGATAAAATAGAGTTTGAAAATTCTATGAGACATTTTTTTACAAATCCAAATACAACAATACCAAATAATCAAAAAGAATTTGCTGAATTCTGCTATGGAAATATGGCATCATGTAAAGACGGAAACAACAAAGATTGTAAAAATAATTTATATGAATTTCATAGAAATTAATTTAATATTATTTAATTTAAAAAATATTATATTAAATAATATTATATGACATCTACTTATCCGTATACATTTGATTCTATGTCTAGATTGGAATATGATCCATCTATAGTAACTCAAAAAAATATTCAAAATGTAAATAATGCAAATTATAGATTAGAAAATTATTATCCTAATTGTCCAATGAATAATGCTATTAATTTTGCAACACAACAACCAAATGTTTTTTATAAAGGCTCGCATGAGGGAGGTATTAAAGGTTGCGAAATAGAAGTTAATAGTGATTTAAAATTTTCACATATTTCTAAGCCAGCATGTAAAATAAGACTTACACCTAGACAATTTATAACTGTTCCTTATTTAGGGAGAGGTTTAGGTGATCCAGAATTAGAATTGCAATTAAAGCAAGGTGAAAATTTTATCAATAAAAAAACAGTTAATAATATGATGGAATCATCATTTGTAAATGCATCAGAATATCCAATGATTGACTCGCTACAAAGATATGTTAATAATTCATCATATATGATTGAAGATGATGCAATGACTGGATGGAAACGAGGGGGATTATCTGCAAGAGAAATAGCAAGACAACAAGATAAACAATAAATAATAATATATTTTCTTATAAAAAATTAAACATATATTATTAATATTAATATATTTGTATGGAAATTTATAATAATGAATTTATTTGTACGTATAAATCATTGGAAGATGAATATAGTTCAAATTTATGCTATCAAATACAATTATTACAGGCATTTAATATGACAAAATTTGATGATAAAATATTACAAATAAATATGGAAAAAATTTATAATTTATTGAGAGAAAATATTTATATAAAAAAAATTTATTCTTTAATAGAAAAAAAATATCCAGAAATTAATTTTATAAATAGCTTTAACGATAATTTAGATAATTTATTATTTTTGCAAATTCTGTTTTCTTATGATTATTTCGATTTATTTCATAAAGAATTAATACATTTTTTTAATAATAAAAATTATAATTTTGAAGAACTTGAAAAATTATTAAATAAATAAATTAGTTATTTTATATTATATAATAATTTTATATATAATATATAAAATTATGACATCAACAAGAAATAAAAACATGCCAAATGAATATAAAATTGAACAGAACTTAAATAAAAGAATAATGAATGAAAATTTATATATTAATTCGCAACATGGAAGACCATTAGTAGAACATATACCATTATTAGGATATATGCCAAGTCATATGTCGAGAGAAACTTTCTCAAATAATGCAATAGATATAGAATCATCTTTATATGGTATTGGTTCGTCTAATTTAGTAAATCCGAAAGCGCCCGTTGTTCCTAATAATAATAATATTATGTTTAAGCCATGGTTTTATAGATCTGAACAAATAATTATGCCACATCCATTAGCTTATGAACAAGAAAGACCAAGTTTATATTAAAAAAAATTATTTATATTTTTTGTTTTCAAAATATAAATAATGGGTAACTGTTTTGCATTTTTAAAAGAATATAATAAATCAAATAATATTCCTGTTACAAATGTTTCTATTGGAACTCCTATATATTTTGATATATCTAATAATTACTATAATAATACACAACATCAGTTACCAAGAAATCCAAATATTATAGTTATAAATCAACAACCACAATATTATGACAATGGTTTAGGTGCAGTTAATGGTTTTTTTACTGGAATGTTGATTGGAGAAATATTAAGTGATGATTGTCTTTAAAATATATTAATATTTATTTAATTTTACTTTTTTTTTTAATGTTTTTTTATTATTGCGACCACCTTTATGTAATTTTTTTTTGCTAGAGATTTTATTTATCGTACCTCCCTCGCGCGGTGGAACTTCGCCTGCTCCTATCTCTCGCCCTCCCCCTCGCCCTCGCCCTCGCCCTCGACCGGCTGGCGCTTGTACGCCTCGGCTTCTGCCAGAGGTGGGGCGCGGAGCGGCAGAGGTGGGGCGCGAGGCAGATCCGTTACTAGAATTAGAAATTGGCGTTCTCGGAGGAGTTGGAACTGACACACCATTATCCATCAGCATAAAAAAGAGACGATTGAGATAGTCCGTAAAATCTTCACCCCTCAAGTTTTCTAATTTTGGATATTGATCCTTTAATACATTAAAATCACTCTCGAGTTTAGCGTTTTTCTTCACGTTTGCCCTTAGTGTGGTAGTGAGGGCTGCAAGATACTCTCTTTGCTTTTTCCCAGTAATCTGTTCATTCAATATCGCATTGGCACGTAACGCTTCTTCTAGTTTTTCATTGCACTCCCTTGCCGCTTCCACCGCCGCTTCCTTTTCCGCCACCGCCGCTGCCACCGCCGCCTCCTTTTCCGCCACTGCCGCGTCCTTTTCCGCCACCGCCGCGTCCTTTTCCGCGAGCCTTGCCCCCAGCGCTTCCTTTTCCGTCACCGCCGCCGCCGCCTCCACCTCTCGTTCCCTGCATTCATCCCTCTCCCGCTCCGTGTCTCCCAACAGCTGTTGCAATCGTTGTATTTCTGCCGCTTGCCCTGTAGCCTCCTCCGCCGCCGCCTCCGCCCGTCGCGCCGCCGCGGCCTCTCGTTCCCTGCATTCATCCCTCTCCCGCTCCGTGTCTCCCAACAGCTGTTGCAATCGTTCTATTTCTGCCACTTGCTCTGTAGCCGAGCCCGCCGCCGCCTCCGCCCGTCCCG
>Ga0257114_1000253_pt1 | contig 41559 bp, 46 predicted proteins | sample SI112_10mmetaG_FD_190149 | JGI IMG/M metagenome (GOLD analysis project Ga0257114, IMG submission 190149) | Marine microbial communities from Saanich Inlet, British Columbia, Canada - SI112_10m | ecosystem: Environmental > Aquatic > Marine > Inlet | place: Canada: British Columbia | collected...
AACTAAATCATTTTCAAATTTTTTATAAATTTGAAGAATTCGTTTATCTTTTAATTTGTTTAGTAAAAACTTATGAGTCTTCTTTGATACATTCAAACTTTTTGGACTCATATTTTGCTTTTTGAATTACTGATTGATTTGCTTTAGGATATTGTTTTTCAACACCATTAATCATTTTACAACCCTGATCTTTTTCTCCAATTTGTACCATTGATACACCAAGTTTTAATAGATTAATAGGAGCTTTGTTTCCTTTTGGGTATTTTTGATAACCCTCTAAGTAAGCAGATGCAGCATCAGTATAAAGTTGTCTTATTCTAAATGTTTCAGCATACCAATATTGAGCACTTCCAGCCAACTCATGTTCACCATTAGATAAAACGAATTCTCTAAAAGCTCTTTCAGCTGTACTGTAATCTCCGACTTTTAAAAAACTTGTGGCAAGTTCATACTGTTCCTTAGGAGTTAAATCTTGTGGTAATATTTTTTCTTCAGCCTGAAAAGTTTCAGTTACAACTGACCCAGTAGTATCTATAGATTGAATTTGTTGAGATGTTTCAGATGTTTCAGTGTCTTTATATGAAATAGATCCAAGATCTTGAGGTTGTGAGCTTCCTGGTAGCACTTCATTGGAATTTTTTTTTATTTTTGAAGATAATTTTTCAGTAATTTCTCCTGAACTAATCACTGTTTCTATATCTTGAAATCTTATTTGGTTATCTGCTTGAACTTTTGATAATCTGTTGGATAGTTTGTCTAACTTAAAATTAATTTCTTCAAATTTATTTGTTAATTCTCTAAATTGATTTTCAACCTCTGATAATTTTAATAAATGTCTTGTAAGCACATCTTCGGAATTAGAGTCTAATTTAACATCTAAATTTTCACCAACTGATTTATTAACTTCAATTGATCCAGAATATACCGCTCGCTCAAGCGTTTTAAGATCATTCTGTATATTTTCCAAAGTTTCATAAATATTATGATTGTCCGCATATGAAGAACTAATAGGAGCAAGATTAAGTAAAAATAATAATATTAACATTATTATTTTAAATATAAATTTCATCGATTAGTTAACTTATGATTATAAAAATGGCAAAAAAAAGACCCTAAAACATATCAGCCTTAGGGTCTTTAAAATTTAAACTTTTAATTTGCTTTAACTGTAACTGATCTTCTGTTTTTTGACCAAGCTAAAGGATTAGAGCCTGCATCTACAGGTCTTTCTTTACCATAACTTAATACAGAAATTCTGTCAGAAGAAATTCCGTAAGTCATCAAGTAATCTTTTGCTGCATTTGCTCTTCTTTCACCAAGTGCTAAGTTATACTCTCTAGTACCTCTTTCGTCAGCATGACCTTCAAGAACTACATTAATTTTTGAATTTTTTCTCATCCAAGCTGCTTGTGCTCTTAAAGTTTCTCTTGATGCTGTTGTTAATACCGTTTCATTTGTAGCAAAGAATACTCTGTCCGCTACACCATCAGCTAAATACTCGACTGTGTCAGTGCCTGTATAAACATCACCTTGCATTTGTCCTGTTGACACTTTTTTAGTTGCACACGCAGATAACACTAGACACGCTGCAAATACTAAAAATGTATTTTTTAAAATTTTGTTTAATCTCATTAAATTGCTCCTTGCTGCTAATTTCAATAACTTAACTTTTTCACAACTAATTAGATGTTTCAAGTTAAAAAATCAAGTTATTTAGAGCAGTTTTTTAATCAATTACTCAATAAAGATGACCATGATGGGTCAGATGCATCTGTTTGGGTCGTTACTAATCGCTCATTATAACCAGTTAAATCAATAGACCAGAGTTTTGCTGAAAACCCTTCTCCGTCACTATTAGTTTTTGTTTCTCTATAAAAAATTAATACTCTTCCATTAGGAGACCAAGACGGTGCTTCCTGATAATAATTTTCTGTCAACAATCTCTCTCCTTTACCATCTGTCCTCATTACTCCAATATAAAATTTACCTTTGTGGAGTTTTGTAAATGCTATTAAGTCGCCTCTTGGAGACCAAACAGGAGTTCCATAGATACCATTTCCAAATGATATTCTCTTAACATCACTTCCATCACTTTTCATAATATAAATTTGCTGATATCCGCTTCTATCTGAATTAAAAGCTATAAATTTTCCATTTGGAGAATAAGATGGAGAGGTATCAATTGAAGGATGATTAGTAATTCTATCAACTATTCTGTTCTCTAAATCCATTGTATAAATATCTGATTTACCATCTTTAGCAAAACTCATTATTATCTTTTTACCATCAGGAGAAAATCTTGGAGCAAATGTCATTCCTGGAAAATCACCAACAACTTCCTGTGTGCCTGTTTCAATATCTAGAAGATATACTCTAGGTAAGTTTTTAAAATATGACAGGTAAGTAACCATTTGGCTGGTTGGATTAAATCTTGGAGTTAAAACTAGTTCATTACCAAGAGTTAAAAATTTATTATTGGCTCCATCCTGATCCATAATAGCTAATCTTTTTTTTCTTTGTGTTTTTGGACCTTCTTCAGCAACATAAATAATTCTTGTATCAAAATATCCTTTTTCCCCAGTTAATCGTTCGTAAACCTTATCTGAAATAATGTGCCCAACTCTTCTCCAGTTATTTGGCACTGTAGTAAATGCTAAAGCCATAATTTCTTTAGCTGCCAATACATCCCATAATCTAAACTCAACTCTTAACTTTTCATCTATGAATGTCACTTTACCTGTAATTAGAGCTTGAGCTTTTATTAAACTCCAATCTTCAAATCTTGGTTTTAAATTTGCAATTTCAGGAGCTTGTAAAAATGCATCTTTGTTTAATGGATTAAAAAGACCTGAGGTTTTTAAATTATTTTCAACAATACTAGATATTTCAGATCCAATATTTTCTTTTTTAATAATTTTTTTGAACTCATTTCTTGATTGCTCATCAATTGCTAAAGGTGACACTGCTAAAGGAAGTGGATTTAAATTTCCTCTAGTAATATCGACTTCAATTAAAGCAAATACTTTTAATGGAAAAATTAATATCAAAAATAATATTATAAATTTTTTTTTCATTTTATATACTAACCTTCTAACATCTCTCTTGCATCAAAATTTAATTGTAACTCTTTCCATCTTTCATATCCTGTAGTTGGAACTCTTAGAGGTTGACACAATTTTACAGCTCTAAGCGCGCTTTCTGCTAGCACTTTATAAAACGCCTGGCCAGGCTTATTCATTCTAGCATGATCTAAGATTTCTGTTTTTGTAACAGATCCATCTGGTTCTAACATTAGTTTGATCCTAACTAGTAAATTTTCATTATACGGTAGTCCTAGTGGTATACTCCAACATCCAAAAATCTGAGCTTTTAAAGCGTCTTCCTCACTTAAAGTTAATCCAGTGTTTTCGATGTTTCTATCTTGATCTTGAGTAATATCATTGTTTTTTTTAATTTCATCAGCACTTTCAATTTTTGCTTTGTCAATTAATTTTGCAATATTATCTAAATCTACAAATTCTTTTTTTTCAAATTCTGATACCTGCTTTACTTCTTCGTCTAATTTATCGGGATTTTGTTTATTTTCTTTTTTTGTCTCAATTTTTTTTACAGTTTTTTCGGGTAAAGGAACTGCTTCAGGTGTTTTGTTGTCGACCTTTTCATTTTGCTCAACTGAAACTACAGTTTTTGTTTTTGTTTTTTTTACTTTTTTAGGTGGAGCTTGTTCTGATACTAATTTCTTTTCTTTTTCTTTAACTTTTTCTATTATTTTTTTTGCTTTAGGTGCAAAAGGTATATTTGTTTTTTCAGCGATCTGTATTAGTTCAACTGAAACAATTGGAGGAATGTCTAAAGGTTTTTTTGCTAAAAATGGTAAACTCATTGCTGTTACTAAGATCAATAATAGATGTAAAACAGAAGATATAATAATACTTCTATTCATAATTAATTACCTTTGCTTATATGGCTCAGATATCAAAGCAACTTTAGTAAATCCAGAACCAGATAACAAACCCATTATCTCTAATACTCTCCCATAATTTATTGTCTTATCTCCTCTAACGTAAATTCTAGTATCTGTTCTATTTTTAGATACAGCCAGGACTTTTGCTATAATATTATCATAATCTACTTTTGCTTCTTGAATAAAAATTTCACCTTTTGCATTTATTGAAAGTGTAAGTGGCTCAGTTTCTTCTGGTAAAGAGTCGGCTGAAGTTTCTGGTAAGTCTACTTGAACACCTACAGTCAACAATGGTGCTGTTACCATAAAGATAATTAACAGCACTAACATTACATCAACAAAAGGTGTTACATTTATTTCGCTCATAGGTTCTTTTGATGAACGATTAAATTTAAAAGCCATTTAAATTATAGTTAAAAATCTTTTTGAGAAGTTTTCTAATTTTTGAGAATATTTTTTAGAGTCAGTATTAAATTTATTATATGCAACAACTGCTGGTATTGCCGCCAACAGACCAAGAGCTGTAGCAAATAATGCTTCCGCTATTCCTGGTGCAACAATTGCTAAACTAGTATTTCTTGAAATTGCAATCGATTGGAATGAATTCATTATACCCCAAACTGTTCCAAATAAACCAATGAAAGGTGCTGTAGATCCTACAGTTGCTAAAAACGTAAAACCTTTATCAATTTTAGTCATTTGTTTCTCAATCCCAACTTCTAAAAACGTAGTCATTTTTTCGCTTAAATTGTTTTTTGATTTTTTTTTCAATAAACTCTCCATTGCATCTTGAAAAACTACTGCCATCGGGTCATCAACTTTTGTTGGCAGACTATTATAAAAAGTTTCTGCAGATTTAGAGTTCCAAAATTTCTCTTCAAACTCTTCTGATGATATGTTTATTTTTTTAAATAGTCTAAATTTGTCGATAATAACAGCCCAAGAATATATTGAGCAGGCTATTAAAATTAATATTACTGATTTCACAATGATATCAGCTCTTAAAAAAAGGCTCATTAAAGAAAAATCGGTATTAGCTCCTAAACCTACTGCTTGTGTTGCGATATCAGCTTCCATGGTTCACTATTCACACTTAAATGTGTCATGAATTTGTCTTAAATTTTTTGATTATTCTTCAATTTTGTATGTTTCATAATAAAAACTAGCTATCAAGATAGCGTCCGCTTTATTAGAATCTTTTTTTCTTGATAATTGGTTGGAAAAATAAGGAAAAATCTCAATTGCTCTTGTTCTGCTCGCATCTTTTTCCGAATTTATAAGATTAAAATACTTTTTCCATTTAGCAGGCCTAACAAAATACATTGGTAATTGCATTGAAGAACATATTCCCTTTAAAATTCCAAATGATTGGCCAAAGTTAAACATACTTGTTACACCTTGGCCAGGCATAGCTGATACTTGTTCTATAACTACTTTTATTTCCCTTTTGTCTAATTCTTTAATTTTTTCTGAAATTTCATTAACAATCTGAGAGCCATTAACTTGTTTTTTATTCTTTTTACCTTCAGTCATTGTTGGCATTTCTACAACGTCAACTATTTTTCCATCTTGAAGAAAACATATTGATCCTGAAATACCTGGGTCAATTCCAATTATAAGCATTAATTATTACTAAAATTTGCATTTGAAAAAACATTTTGCACATCATCATCATCTTCTAATGTTTCTAAAAATTCTATTACACTTTCTTGCTTATCTTTTTCAACATTAGCACTATTTAATGCGATCCACTCTATTTCTGTTGAAATAAAATTTACAACAATCTTCTCTAACTTTTTCTTCACATTATAAATATCGTTCATTGGACATTGAATTTCATGAAATTCATTATGAGAAATACATTCATCGGCACCTGAGTCAATTGCAAGTTCAAAAATATTTTCGTCAGAAATTTCTTTTTTATCAATTTTAATTATACCTAATTGATTAAAATTATGTGATGCTGAGCCTTGAGTACCTAAACTTCCACCACTTTTTTGAAATATAGTTCTAATATTTGATGCAGTTCTATTTTTGTTATCTGTTAAAGTTTCTACAATTACTGCAATTTTATCTGGGCCAAATCCTTCATATCTAAGGTTTTCAAAATTAATACCTGATGCGGCTGAGGATTTGTCAATTGCTCTTTCAATATTATCTTTTGGCATATTTGCAGATCTTGCAGCTTGAATTGCAGACCTTAATCTTGGATTCATTGCTGGATCTTTATCACCAAGTTTTGCGGCTACACTTATCTCTTTAGATAATTTTGAGAAAATTTTAGATCTTTGTTTATCTGCTTTTCCTTTTGAATGCTTAATACTTGCCCACTTTGAATGACCTGACATAATTTTTCTAAGTATTTTTTAACTGATCTCCATAAATATAACTTTCAATGTTACTTGCTAGTCCAGTTTCTATATTACAATCAACAATTACACCACACAAAGTAGCATCACCTATCGCTGGAAAATGTTTAATTGAATCTTTTTTTAAAAATCTATTTAACGAATTTTCAGTATTCATACCAATAACAGAATTATAATCTCCACACATGCCAGCATCTGTTTGATATCCTGTGCCACCACTTAATATTCTTGCATCATTAGTCGGAATATGAGTGTGTGTTCCCACAACTAAAGTGGCGTTACCATCAAAAAAATGTCCTATTGCATTTTTTTCACTTGTTATTTCTCCATGAAAATCAACTATAAGCAGATCATAATCTTGTTTTAACTTATGCTGTTTCATAAATTTTTCTGAAATCTCAAAAACGTCATCACATTTTTTCATAAAGACATTTCCCATTAAGTTTAATACACCAATTTTAATATTGTCTTTAGTTTCATAAATATTAAAGCCCTTACCTGGGGCTGGTTCAAAAAGATTTTTTGGACGTAATAATTTTTCCTCTTTGTCTATGAATTCCATTATTTCTTTTTGGTCCCACACATGGTTACCAGTAGTGATAACGTCAACTCCACAATTAAAAAAATCATTGCATATTTCTTTAGTTAAACCCACACCTTGGGCTGCTGCATTTTCACCATTAACAATTACAAAATCTATTTTTTTGGATTTGATTTCATTTAAAAGATTGTTCATTAATTTTGAACAACCAGCAATTCCAACAACATCTCCTAAAAACAATATTCTCATTTTAAAATTTCTTTTTCAGTAATTATAAAATCTAATTTTTTATCATATTTACTTAATGGTATATTCTTAATTTTTTGACATGAAAATGCTAAACCAATTTTAATAATCTTTTTAATTTTTTCAATTTTTTCAATGTAACGATCATAAAAACCTCCACCATAACCTAATCTGTTTAAATGATTATCATAAGCAACCAATGGAACTAACAAAATATCTGGATAAAATTTTTTTGAAGAAGTAGGTTCAGGTATACCAAATTGATTTATTTTTAATGGATCATTATTTGACCACTTAAAAAAATCCATTTGATTATTTTTTTTTATTATTGGTAATGATATTTTAAATTTTTTTTTTTCTAAAAAATCTAAAATTTCTAAATCATCTATTTCATAATTAGATGGATAATATCCACCAAGATTATAAGCGCTACCTGTATTTAATTTCAAAAAAGAAATAAAGTTATCTATATTAATTTTAAGATTTTTATTAAAATTTTTTTTTCTAATTTCTAAAATTTTTTTTCTTAATTGAAATTTATTCACAGAAATTTATTGAGAAATATTTTCTAATTTAGCTTTTTCAACAAAATTAGATATCTCATCTGCAGCCTCATCAATTAATTGTTCATATTTTTTTTGATTAGCTTCAATTTCGTTTTTAAAGTTTAAATGATTGGTATTTAATTCATTAATCTCTTCATTTTTTTTATCTCTATAGTCATAAATAAGTGATTTTAATTCTCTAAATTTATTGGAAAGATCTTTTAATTCATTTTTCTTTTGATCTACCTTTTTTTTGGTTTCGTAATACTCATCCATAATTTTAACAGCAGTAATTAAAAGCAATTTATTTTCACCCAAATTTCCAAGATTATTTTTTAAATCATTAAACTTTTGATTAATATGAATTAGCAATTCTTCAAGATGCTCTTCTTGTCCATCATCACATGATAATAAAAACTCTTTATTATTAAATTTAATACTTACATTTGCCATTTATCTATTTCTTCCAATAAAGTATCTGTTTCCTGATTTAATTCATCAATTTTATCAGAAAACTCTGTTTGTTTTTTTTCTTCCAGCTTTTCTTTATCTCTAATTTCCTCAAGTTTTTTTGATAAATTTAAGTGTTCATCTAATAGGGATTTGTATTTATCCTCTAATTCAGATTTTTCAATTTCTAATTGATTTTTTTGATAACTCAAATTATCAATATTGTTTTTTAAATCAGGACTACTAAGATCTAAATTTTTTAACTCTAAAAGTGCTTCATTTAATTTTTTTTCTTTTTCGATTATAGAATTCATATATATATGTTTATATTATTAAATAGATTCTTCTTAGTCTAGTTAGGATAATTTTGAGCAAACTACACAATGAATTAGCAAATTGCATCAGATTTCTTTCAATTGATGCTGTGCAAAAGGCAAATTCTGGTCATCCAGGTATGCCAATGGGTATGGCAGATGTTGCAACCGTTTTATTTAAAAGCTTTTTAAGATTTAATCCTAAAAATCCAAAGTGGCTAAATAGAGATCGATTTGTTTTGTCAGCTGGTCATGGATCTATGCTGCTTTACTCTTTATTGTATCTAACTGGATATAAAAGTATTTCACTCAATAGTATAAAAAAGTTTCGACAGCTTAATTCAATTTGTGCTGGTCACCCAGAGTATCATCCCAAAAGCGGTATTGAGACTACAACAGGTCCCCTTGGTCAAGGAATTGCAAACGCTGTTGGCTTTGCAATTGCTGAAGAAATTTTAAAAAAAAAAATAGGTAAAGAAATTATAAATCACAAAACCTATGTTCTTGCTGGGGATGGCTGTTTAATGGAAGGAATAAGTCATGAAGCTATGAGTTTGGCTGGGCATTTAAAGCTCAAAAATTTAGTAATGCTTTTTGATAACAATTCAATATCAATTGATGGACCAACTAGCTTAGCAGTTTCAGATAATTTTAGGAAAAGATTCGAAAGCTATGGCTGGGATTACATTCTTATTGATGGTCATAATGAAAAAGAAATTTTCAAAACTTTAAAGAAAGTTCAAAATGCAAAAAAACCAACGGTTATTTCTTGTAAAACTAAAATTGGTTATGGATCTCCAAATAAATCAGGCAAATCATCATCTCATGGAAGTCCTTTAGGTTTAGATGAAATTAAACTAGTAAGAAATGCACTTAATTGGAGCTATAAGTCTTTTGAGATCCCAAATAAAATTTTAAATGAATGGTTAAAAATTGGTAAAAAGGGACAAAAACTTGAGAATAATTGGAACAAAATTTATAAAAAAAATAGATTTAAAATTAACAAGATACAAAAAAATAATTTTACAAAAATTTTAAATAATGAAAAAAAAAATGCAATTAAGGAAATGAAAAGCCTAGCTACAAGAAAATCTTCAGAGCTTACTTTGAATGCACTAACTAGTATAGAAAATAATTTAATTGGGGGCTCTGCTGATTTAGCAGGATCAAATAACACTAAAACAAAGCATCATAAAATAGTAAGACCTGGTGACTTTAATGGTAACTACATTCATTATGGTGTGAGAGAACATGCAATGAGTGGAATAATGAATGGGCTTGCTCTTCATAGTAGTTTTATTCCTTATGGCGGAACATTTTTAATATTCTCAGATTATTGCAAACCGTCAATAAGATTATCAGCATTAATGGAGCAAAGAGTTATTTATGTCATGACACACGACTCTATCGGTCTTGGAGAAGATGGTCCAACTCATCAACCAATAGAACAGTTGTCAGGTTTGCGATCTATCCCAAATCTAAATGTTTTTAGACCTGCAGACAGAATAGAAACTATAGAATGCTGGGAACATGCATTAAAAAGTTCAAAAACACCCAGCGTTTTGTCTTTAACCAGACAAAATCTTGATCCGATAAGAAAAAAAATTTCAAAAACTAATAAATGTTCTCTAGGTGCATATGAGGTTTTAAGAACAAATAAAAAAGCTGATTTAACAATACTTGCAAGTGGTTCTGAGGTTAATTTAGCAATCGAGATTAGTCATAAATTGGCCAAAGATAAGATATATTCAAAAGTAATATCGATGCCATGCCAAGATCTTTTTGATGTACAATCAAACTCATATAAAAAAAAAATAATTAATGAGACAAAAATAAAAATTTCAATAGAAGCTGCTTCAACAGATTGCTGGAAAAAATATATAGGCAAAGATGGACTATCTTTTGGAATTGATACATTTGGAAAAAGTGCACCATACAAAGAAATTTATAAACACTTTGGTTTGACATCCACAAACATTGCTAGCAAAATTAAAAAAATGGTTAGAAAGAAAACATGACTATAAATGTTGGAATCAATGGTATGGGAAGAATTGGTCGAATGGTTATTAGGGCAATTATTGAAAACCAAAATAAAGATATTAAGATAAAACACATCAATAACAGATCTAATTCTGAAGCAAGTAGTACACTAATTAAATACGACTCTGTTCATGGAAAATTTAATGCAGATGTTGATTACGACGAAAATCATTTAATTATAAATAAAAACAAAATCACTTTCTCTCAAGAGTCAAAAATTGAGAATATTAATTGGAAAAAATTTGATGTTGATTATGTTTTTGAATGTACTGGAAAATTTAATTCTAAAGAAAAATTATTAGCACATATTAATAATGGTGCAAAAAAAGTTATAGTTTCTGCCCCATGTAAAAATGCAGATAAAACTATTGTTTTTGGTGTAAATGAGAAAGAGCTAACAAAAAGTGATCAAATAATTTCTGCTGCTTCGTGCACTACGAATTGTTTAGCACCAGTGGCTGATGCACTGCATAAAAATTTTGAGATAGAAAAAGGTTTTATGACTACAATTCATGCTTTTACAAGTGATCAAAGAATTTTAGACAATTCTCACAAAGATCCACGAAGAGCAAGATCTGCGAGCCAATCGATAGTTCCAACATCTACAGGAGCTTCAAAAGCTATAGGAGAAATAATTCCATCCTTAAAAGGTAAATTAGATGGTGTTGCCATGAGAGTTCCAACTCCAAATGTATCTCTCATTGAATTAGTTTTTTGTACTAAAAAAGAGATAAGCAAAGAAAAAATTAATGATACATTTAAAGAAATTTCAAAAAATCAGTCTAAAAAAATACTAGAAATAACATCAGAAAAACTAGTGTCTATTGACTTTAATCATAATTCATCTTCAGCAATTATAGATTCATCACTCACTAGTGTAGTAGGCAAAAATATGGGCAAAATTTCAGCCTGGTATGACAATGAATGGGGATTTTCAAATAGAATGTGTGACATAGCAGAATACGTCCATAACATTTCTTAATGAAAAGTATAAAAGAAGAAACCAATCTTAATAATAAAAAAATATTACTAAGATTAGATTTAAATGTTCCTTTAGTAGGTGATAAAATAACTGACACAACAAGGATTGATAAAATTCTACCTACTTTAAAATTTCTAATTTCTCAAAATGCAAAAATTATAATTATTTCTCACGTGGGAAGACCTAAAGGAAAAGTTGTAAACGAACTTTCACTTAGACCAATATGTAAAGATTTGGAGATAAAGTTAAGTCAAAACGTAAAGCTTATTTCTAAAAATTTTAAAGAGATAGTTTCTAAAGATTTATTTAATAGTGATGATGAAAAAATAGTAGTATTAGAAAATATAAGATTTTATCCTGAGGAAGAGAAAAATGACCAACAATTTGCAAAACACCTTGCAACCTTAGCTGATATTTATGTTAATGATGCTTTTTCATGCTCTCATAGAGCGCATGCATCAATTCATGGGATAACAAATTTTTTGCCCTCTTATTCTGGATTACAAATTAATTTAGAAGTTAATGCTTTAAAAAAAATTACCTCTGAAATTAAAAAACCAATAACCTGTATAATTGGAGGCTCAAAAGTCTCTACTAAAATCAATATAATTAAAAACTTAATACCTAAATTTGACAATATTATAATCGTAGGCGGAATGGCTAATAATATTATAAAATATATGGGTAATAATATTGGAAAATCCTTACATGAAGAAAATTCAAACCTTATTATTGAGGAAATTTTTGCACTTTCTAAAAAACAAAATTGTAAAATAATATACCCAAAAGACATTGTTGTAGCAGAAGATTTAAATGGATCTCCCATAAATAAAGAATTGAATGAAATCTCTTCACATGAGATGATTTTAGATATAGGCCCAAAAACGATTAAGATAATCAATGAAACGATTGATAGCAGCAAAACAATTTTATGGAATGGGCCCGCAGGATATTTTGAAAACCCAAGTTTTGCCAATGGAAGTATAAAAATTGCTAAAAAAATAATTGAAAATAATAAATCTAATAAAATCTATTCAGTCGCTGGAGGAGGAGATACAGTTTCATTATTAAACAGTTTGAATGCAACAAAAGATTTTAATTTTGTTTCAACTGCTGGGGGAGCCTTTTTAGAATATCTTGAAGGTAAAGAACTTCCTGGTATAAAAGCTTTAAACTAATATGTCAGAACTTAATAAAATTGCTCTTAAAATTCTTTCCAATGGCAAAGGGATTCTTGCTGCTGACGAAAGTAATGGAACTATGACTAAGAGATTAGAGTCAGTAAAGATTCAATCCTCACCAGAAAATAGACTTCTTTTTAGAGAAACACTGTTTGCAGCAGACAGCATGACAGACTGTATTGGTGGCGTTATTTTATATGACGAAACGATCAATCAGAAATCGAGTATTGGAAAAACAATTCCAGCTATGATCTCAGAAACAGGAGCAGTGCCTGGAATTAAAGTAGATACTGGCGCTAAAGATTTGGCAAATTCATTAGATGAAAAAGTTACTGAGGGTTTAGATGGATTAAGAGAAAGATTAAAAACATACTATAAACTTGGTGCAAGATTTACAAAATGGAGAGGGGTATATAATATAAGTGACAAATATCCCAGCAAACTTGCAATAAATTCTAACGCACATGCTCTAGCAAGATATTCTGCTCTAGTACAAGAATGTGGAATGGTGCCAATTGTTGAACCTGAAGTATTAATGGATGGTGATCATTCAGCAGATGACTGTTTGACCAAAACATCCTTAGTAATTCAAAAATGTTTTGATGAACTAATTATTCACAAAATTGATCTAAAAGGCATAATTTTAAAACCAAACATGATCCTTGCTGGGAATAAATCAAAAAATAAAATTTCCAATGATGAGGTTGCATCTAAAACTATAGAATGCCTTAAAAAATCTGTTCCAAATGAGGTGCCTGGAATTGCTTTTTTATCAGGCGGTCAATCAGAGATCGAAGCTACAGAAAATTTAAATTTAATTAATAAAAAAAATGATACTAGTTTTATAATGACATATTCATACGGAAGAGCTCTTCAGCAAAGTGCTTTAAAATTTTGGTCAAAGGATATTAAAAATAGCGAAGAAACTCAAAAAGTTTTTAATCATAGAGCAAAAATGAATACTCTAGCTGCTCAAGGAAAATGGTCAATTGAGCTTGAAAATAAATAAAAAAAAATTTATTTATCTTATTTCTCCAAATAATATCTACACCAAATTCTATAAAGATTTAGAAGAAGTTTTGAAAACTGGTAAGGTGAGTTTTTTTCAATTAAGGCTTAAAAAATATTCATTAAAAAATAAAATTTTTATTGGAAAAAAAATCAATCAAATTTGTAGAAAGAATGGGGTAAAATTTTTAGTAAATGATGACCCTATACTTTCAAAAAAACTTAATGCTGATGGTTGTCATTTAGGTCAAAAAGATATGAGCTTAATAGAAGCAAGAAAAATAGTTGGAAATAAAATTATAGGAATTACTTGTCATAACTCTATTAAATTAGCTAAAACAGCTATCAAAGAAAAAGCTAGTTATATTGCCTTTGGAGCCTTTTTTTCTACTACAACTAAAAAAACAAAGTTTAACGCTTCAATAAAAATTTTAAATAAAGTAAAAAAGTTAACCAAAACACCAATAGTTGCTATTGGAGGAATAAATTTTAATAATTATAAAAAACTGTTATTGAACAATGCTAATTTATTAGCTATCTCAGGTTACGTTTGGAATAATAAAAAATATAAACCTTTAGAAGCTATAAAAAAATTAAAATGAAAATTAATGCTGGAGAAATAAGAGTTGGAATGCTCTTAGAATATAAAAATGACTTATGGCAAGTTTTAAAAACACAACACGTTAAACCTGGTAAAGGGGGAGCTTTTGCACAAGTTGAAATGAAAAGTGTTGGAAAAAATACAAAACTAAATGAAAGATTTAGATCAAGTGAAACTGTTGAAAAAGCATCGCTTGAAGAAACTAATTTTAATTATTTATATGCTGATGAAAATAATTATTTTTTTATGGATCCGAAAACATTTGAGCAAACAGAAATTAAAAAAGAAATTATTGGTGATAAAGGAAAATTACTCACAGAAAATCTTGAAGTTTCTATAAGTTTTTACAATGAAAACCCAATTTCTATTGATCTACCAAATCAAGTTACATGTAAAATTGAAACTACTGATGTTGCTTTAAAAGGCCAAACAGTTTCTTCATCTTATAAACCTGCAACACTAGAAAATGGTTTAAACATTCAGGTTCCACCCTTTATTGAGTCTGGTGATGAAATAATTGTTGATACCAGAACACTTGAATATATTAAAAAGGTGTAATTAATGATTTCTATTTCTGCAAATCTTAACATAATGATCAAGGCTGCAGAAAAAGCTTCTAAATCTATAATAAGAGATTTTGGTGAAGTAGAAAAATTACAAGTATCAAAAAAAGGACCTAACGATTTTGTTACTAAAACTGATAAACATGTTGAAAAAATTTTAATTGAAGAATTATCAAAAACAAAAAAAAATTTTTCTTTTTTAGCGGAAGAAAGTGGAAGTATTAAAAATAAAGATAAAGAAAATATTTGGATAATTGATCCTATTGATGGAACAACTAACTTTCTTCATGGAATACCCCACTTTGCAATTTGTATTGCCCACCAATCCAAAGGAGAAATTTTGAGTGGATTAATTTTTGATCCAATTAAAGATGAAATGTTTTTTGCAGAAAAAGATAAAGGTGCATTCTTAAATAATCAAAGATTAAGAGTTTCAAAAAAAAATTTGTTAGATGATTGTTTATTTTCTAGCAATCACGAAGGTGTAAAATTTAGTGATCTAAACATGCGTTATAGCGGATGTGCTGCATTAGATTTAGCCTATGTTGCAGCAGGCCGATTAGATGGTTTTTTTCATAACAAAATTAACCTTTGGGATGTTGCTGCTGGAGAAATATTAGTCAAAGAAGCTGGGGGAACAGTAAATGATATCTATAAATTTGATATTAATAAGATTGATATTAGGGCTTCTAGTGATGCAATAAACAGTGAAATGTTGAAAAAATTAGAGAACTTTTAATTGTTTTATAAAAATCTTTTGCTATAAGTCTCGATATGAAAAAAGACATACACCCAAATTATCATACTATTAAAGTCGAAATGACTGATGGCACTCAATTTGAAACAAAATCAACATGGGGCAAAGAAGGTGAAGTTCTTAAATTAGAAATAGATCCAAAATCACATTCTGCTTGGACTGGTGGGAAACAGAAACTTATGGACAAAGGCAGAATAAGTAAATTTAATAAAAAATTTCAAAACTTTAAGTCAGATAAGAAAAATTAAATGTCAAATGCACCTTTGATGCCAATGGCTACTGCTGTTTGGTTAGTAGAAAACACAACATTAACTTTTAAACAGATTGCAGATTTCTGTAATTTACATGAAGTAGAGATCCAAGGAATTGCAGATGGTGAAGTTGCTAAAGGAATTAAAGCTTATAATCCTATTATTTCTGGACAATTGTCTAGAGAAGAAATTGAATTATCTTCTAAAGATGTAAATAGAGATCTTCAAATCAAAAGTATTGATATAGAAATCTCTAATACAGAAAAAAAAACTAAAAAATACATTCCTTTATCAAAGAGACAAGATAAACCTGACTCAGCGTTGTGGTTAATTAGACAACATAATATGCTTAAGGACTCGCAAATTGCAAAGTTAGTTGGGATCACAAAAAATTCAGTTACTTCAATCAGGAATAAAAGTTATTGGAATTATAACAATTTAAACCCAAAAGATCCTGTTGCCTTAAATTTGTTTAGTCAAAAAGATCTGGTTGAAGCTTTAGAGAAAGCTGAAAGAAGAATTAAAAGAGAAAAAAGAGAAAAAGAAAAAGCAAAAAAAGCGAAAGAGATCTCCAATAATGAATAAATTTAATAGACATCAAAATCTTATAGTGGTAGTCAATCCCCTTTAGAAATATTTATGAAAATAGAAGTTAAAGATAATAATATTGAACAAGCACTTAGAGTTCTTAAAAGAAAACTTCAAAGAGATGGTTTTTTTAAAGTAATAAAACTTAAAAATACTTACGAAAAACCCTCTGAAAAAAAGAAGAGAATTCTTCAAGAAAACATTAAAAGAGTAAAAAAATTAAATAAACTGAAAAATAGAATTTAAATATACCGCGGGGTGGAGCAGTCTGGTAGCTCGTCAGGCTCATAACCTGAAGGTCGGCGGTTCAAATCCGTCCCCCGCAACCAATTAATCCAACTCAAAATTAGTCGAGTAATCTTTTTTCAATAATGAGTTTTGTTTATTTTTTTCAAGAAAACAATTTCCTATCACAAGAATATCTAACTCTGTCCCCATAAAACAATTGAAAGCGTCAGTCGGAGAATTTACAATTGGTTCACCTCTAACATTAAATGAAGTATTGACTATTAGAGGACAGCCAGTTTTTTCTTTAAATTTATCGATAAGATCATAGTACCGACTATTATTTTTTTTTGTAACAGTTTGAATTCTAGCAGAATAATCAATATGAGTTACAGCGGGAATTTCTGATCTTTTAATATTCAATTTTTCTATTCCAAAAAGTTTATTTTCATCAGCAGTCATTTCAATTTTTTTTTCTGATCTGATGTCAGCAACTAATAACATATAAGGACTATCAACATTAATATCAAACCAATTTTCCACATCCTCTCTTAACACTGAAGGTGCAAAAGGCCTGAAACTTTCTCTATATTTTACTTTTAAATTTAAATTTTTTTGCATACTCTCAGATCTTGGATCCCCTAAGATTGATCTACTACCTAGGGCTCTCGGTCCAAATTCCATTCGACCTTGAAACCATCCAATAGCTTTTTCCTTTGATAAATTTTCAGCTGTTTTTGATATTAAATCTTCATATGACAAATTGTCAAAGTTTGCACCAAGATTAGATAATTCTGTTTCGATTTCTTTTTGACTAAATTCATTTCCTAAATAAGAGCCTTTCATATTATCTTCATTATTCACATTTCTTTTATTTCCAAATTCAAGATACCATAAAGCTAAGGCAGCCCCCAATGAACCTCCAGCATCACCAGCAGCAGGCTGTATCCATATATTATCAAATATTTTTTTTTTTAAAATTTTTCCATTCGCTACACAATTTAATGCAACACCCCCTGCTAAACATAAATTTTTAATTTTGTACTCTTTTTGAATTGAAGTTACCAATTTGATCATTATCTCTTCTGTAACCTTTTGAATTGAAGCGGCAATATCCATATGAAATTGCGTTATCCTATCAATCTTAGAATTTCTAGGTTCTTTACCAAATAAATTATTAAATTTTTTATTTGTCATAGTAAGTCCAGTTGCATAGTTAAAATAACTTTGGTCCAATCTAAATGTTCCATCTTCTTTTATATCAATTATCTTTTTAATTTTTTCCTCATAAATAGGTTTGCCATATGGCGCTAACCCCATTAACTTATATTCACCACTATTTACTTTAAAACCTGCATAATAGGTAAAAGCTGAGTAAAGAAGACCAAGTGAGTGAGGGAAATGAATTTCTTTTTTAATTTCTAATTTATTATATTTTCCAATAGCAACAGTGGTTGTGGCCCATTCACCCACACCATCTGCAGTCAAAACAACAGCTTCTTCAAAAGGTGAGGGGAAAAAAGCACTTGCAGCATGACTTAGATGGTGATCTGAAAAAAAAATGTTCTTATCAGAATTATAATTAACATCATGATTTTTTAGTTTTTTAAATAGATGATTTTTTTGAAAAAGTTTTTCTTTAACCCACAATGGCATAGCTTTTGAAAAAGATAAAAATCCTCTAGGTGCAAAAGCCACATAAGTCTCTAGTAGTCTTTCAAACTTTAAGAAAGGCTTCTCAAAAAAAACAATTTGATCTACTTCACTAAGCTTTAAATTCGCATATTTTAAAACAAATTCTATAGCATTTTGGGGGTAGCTAGAGTCATGTTTTTTTCTAGTAAATCTCTCTTCTTGAGCAGCTGCTATAATCTCACCATCTTTTAAAATACATGCTGCACTATCATGATAAAATGCTGAAATACCTAATATTGAAGTCACTTTAAAATATTGTATAAATAAATGGTGCTACTGCAGATCCTTGAGTTAAAACAATCAATCCACCAAATATTACCAAAAAAACGATTATTGGAAAAAGCCAATATTTTTTTCTAACTTGTAAAAATTCCCAAAACTCTTTTATAAAACCCATGCTAAAATTGGTTCTTCATTTTACTTTTTGGACCAACATTTTCAATCCAATAAGAGCTATCGTAATTAAATTTTAAGTTCAATAAATCTTTTTTACAAATTCTCATTATTAATCCTATGGGAGTAACTACTAAAAAAAATATAAGACTCATCACTATTGGTGAAATAATTTTTCCCAAAAATACTCCAAATCTGAACCAGGCTTGATTTAAAGGTGTTAAAATTTTAGAATTAACCAATCCTAGAATTAAAAAAATTAACGAAATAATTAATGACCATATTCTCAAACTACCTTCATTAACTATAGGGTAAATAGATATCAATAAAAATACAAAAAAAAATACGACACCAAAACTTTTATTTGAACTTTTATTTTTTTCACAATTCATAAATACTAAATTATATTTTAAATCCTGACTTTTTGCTATCTTTTAAAAAACCTTTAACTGTTTCATTTGTAAGAGACGAAAAGCTTTTGCCAAATTTATCTATTTTCTCAATAATGTTTGGTGGAATAGTAATAATGTGACAGCCTATCTGTTTAGCTTGTGTATAGTTATAAGGTTCTCTTACACTGGCCCATAAAATTTCAACATTTTTATATTTTTTTGCCAAAAATATACTCTTTTTAAATTCAGGTAGAGGATCCTTACCAACATCTCCTGCTCTTCCTGCAAAAATTGAAATAATGACTTTACTTTTTTTATTTATATTTTTTAAAATTTGACGTGTGTGCTTTGAAGAGTAAACAGCTGTTATATTTAATTTTATGTTATTATTATTCAATTCTTTTATAAGTTTTCCCATAAAAATATTTTTTGAGTTTGTTACTGGAATTTTGACATAAACATTTTTGCCCCAATTTTTTATTTTGAGCGCCTGTTTTTTCATAGAAAAATAATCATCTCCAAACACTTCTAAAGAAACTGGTTTTTTGGGTGATGCTTTTAGTATTTTTTTCGAATAGTCTTCATAATTTTTTGCACCAGCTTTTCTCATTAAGCTCGGGTTTGTTGTGAAGCCTTTTACAATTTTTTTTTGATTAAATTTTTTTATTAAATTTAGCTCTGCTATGTCACAATATATTTTTGTATTCAATTTTTGCCTACTATAAGTTTTTAGTTATATCCTCTGTCATTTTTTTTGCATCAGCAAACAACATAAGAGTATTTTCTTTATAAAAAAGATCATTATCTATTCCTGCATATCCAGGGGACAAACTTCTTTTCACAAATAATACTGACTTGCACTTCTCAACATCTAAAACTGGCATACCATAAATAGGACTTTGTGGATCTGTTTTTGCGACTGGATTAGTCACATCATTTGCACCAATTACAAATGCAACATCTGCGTTTGCAAAATCATTATTAATTTCCTCTAATTCAAACACTTCATCATATGGAACATTTGCTTCTGCAAGTAAAACGTTCATATGACCAGGCATTCTTCCTGCAACAGGGTGAATAGCATAAGAAACTTTTATGTCATTCTTTTTTAATGTATCAACCATCTCTCTTAAAGCGTGTTGCGCTTGGGCAACAGCCATACCATATCCTGGAACAATAATTACTGATGATGCATTTTTCATTAAAAAAGCAGCATCATCTGCATTACCACTTTTAACTGGTCTTTGCTCTTTATTTTGTAATGATCCTGATTGTTCGGTTGCACCAAACCCTCCTAAGATTACATTAAAGAATGATCTGTTCATTCCTTTACACATTATATACGACAAGATTGCACCTGATGATCCAACTAATGCTCCTGTAATAATCAAGGCGGTATTTTCCAAGGTAAATCCAATTCCAGCTGCAGCCCAACCGGAGTAAGAATTTAACATTGAAATTACAACTGGCATATCTGCACCACCAATTGGAATTATCAATAAAAATCCAATTAAAAAAGATACGGCTAGCAAGACCCAAAATAAATTAGATGATTGTGTAGAACAAAGTAAATAAGTTAACACAATTATTGAAATTAAAATTAAAGCATTTAGTGGATGCTGTCCTTTAAAAGTTATAGGCGAACCTGACATTATTCCTTGAAGCTTTAAAAAAGCAATAATTGAACCTGAAAAAGTTATTGCACCAACCGCTGCACCAATTGACATTTCTATTAAACTACCAAGTTTAATATTTCCTGGTGAACCTAAATTAAAAGCATCAGGATTTAAGAAAGCAGCTATTGCAACAAATACAGCTGCAAGACCAACTAAACTATGGAAACCAGCTACTAATTCTGGCATCGCTGTCATTGGAATTTTATAAGCAATAAATGCACCTAATAAACCACCAATCAAAAGAAAGATTAAAACAACTACAAATCCAGTAGAAAAATTACCAACAGATAAAAAAGTTACTGTAATTGCAATGATCATTCCCAAAATTCCAAAGAAATTTCCTTTTCTAGAAGTTTCTGGTGAAGAAAGTCCTCTTAAAGCAAGAATAAATAATACACCTGAAATTAAATAAAATATTGCCGATAAATTTGCTGATAACATTATTTATCCTTTTTCTTTTTTTTATACATCGCAAGCATTCTTTGAGTTACAAGAAAACCCCCAAATATGTTAATTGCGGCTAGTGATATCGCCAAAAATCCAAAGATACTTGAGGTGTTAAATATGGTGTCAGAGTTTCCAGCCAATCCTGCGATAATTGCACCAACAATAATCACCGATGAAATGGCATTTGTAACAGACATTAGTGGCGTGTGTAGTGATGGGGTTACACTCCAAACTACATAATATCCTATAAAAATTGATAGGATAAAAATACTTAATCTGAATATAAAAGGATCTATTTCCATAATCTTATTTTATTAAAGTTTTCTCTATTATCTCATCATCTAAATTTATATTTATTTTCTTATTTTCTTTATCATATAAATTTGACACAAAATTGAACACATTTTTTGCATATAAATTTGATGCAGAAGTTGGAAGTTTGTTTAAAATATTACTTTCCCCCATTATTATAACACCATTTTTATTTATGATTTCATCAACTTTAGTATATGCTGTATTACCACCTTGAATAGCTGCTAAATCATAAATTATTGAACCAGGTTTCATATTTTTAATCATATTTTCTTTAATAATCACTGGTGCTTTTTTACCTTGAATTAAAGCTGTACAAATCACAATATCAATTTTTTTTAACGTCTCTGATAGTAATTGTTCTTGTTTCTTTTTAAAATCATCTGATGCTTCCTTAGCATATCCTCCTTCAGTCTCTAAATTTTCTGCACCTTCAACTATTAAAAATTTACCACCTAGGCTCTCAACTTGTTCTTTTGAGGCTATTCTGACATCTGTTGCAAATACGATTGCACCCATTCGTTTTGCAGTTGCAATGGCTTGTAATCCAGCAACTCCTGCTCCAACTACCAACACTTTTGCTGCTGGAATTGTTCCTGCCGCAGTCATCATCATAGGAATTGCTTTTTCAAAATTAGCAAACGACTCTACTACTGCTTTGTAGCCTGCAAGATTTGCTTGAGAAGATAATATATCCATAGATTGTGCTCTTGTTATTCTTGGAAGTAGTTCAAGTGAAAAAGTATTGATATTTTTTTTAACTAAATCCTTTATTTTATCCTTATTTTCATATGGATTTAAAATACCAATAAATGTTTGATTTTCTTTTAATAAAGAAATTTTATCATTGTTTAATAAACCCAATTGAACAATAATATCTGCGCTAGTTATAATTTCTTTTTCATCTTTAAAAATTGACACCCCTAATTCTTTGTATTCATCATCTTTAATTCCAAGATGACTCGCATAATTTTCAAATAAAGAAACCTCAATACCTAGGGATATGTATTTTTTTGCAATCTCAGGGGTAATTGCTATTCGTTTTTCAACTTTTTGATTTTCAGATATGGAAGCAATTCTCATGCTCTAATCTTATAGTAAGAATATTGCCATTAAAACTAAAACACCTATAACCGCGACAGTTCCCCACAATACGAACTTCGTAAAATTGTTCCACGTGCTTTTATGGTTTTCGTTATCCATAAACGTTATTTCTGTCTTGCTTTAAATTTTGGATTTGTTTTATTTATTACGTAAACTCTACCTCTTCTTCTAACTAATTTAGAGTTTAGGTCTCTTTTTTTTATAGATTTCAGTGAACTTTTAATTTTCATAATATTTTATTAATGCCGGCAACGTCCTACTCTTCCGTGCCTTAAGACAAAGTACCATTGGCGCTGAAGGGCTTGACTTCCGAGTTCGGGATGGGATCGGGTATAACACCTACGCAATAATTACCGGCAGGGTTATATACTAGTATAAATATGATAAGTAAAGTTATAATTTTAAATTATTTATTAATTTTAACCTGAATTTTTTTCACAAAATAGAGATTAACACTATTCTTTTTAAACCTATCTTCTAAAATTCTACCTTTTTTAAGTTTAGTGATTTTATACTTCGATAATTTAACTAATTTGTTATTTTTAAAATCATAAAAAAAGCAATTATATTTATTTTTTAAAAAATCATATATTTTTGAAAAATTACTAAAATTATATTCCACAAGAATTACAGGCAAAAATTTTTTGATAACATTTTTCATACCAAACAATACCAAATGATCAAATCCCTCAACGTCAATTTTTATAAAACATATGTTTTCTTGAATATTCAAATTATCAAACTTTTTTAATTTTAGGCTTCTGGATTTAATTATAAATTCTTTAGAAATGTGCCCATAATTTTCTAATAATTTTATTTTGATATATTTTTTATCAAAACTGTTATTGAAATGAAAAAATACGTTTTTATAGTATGCTTTATATAAATTTTTTACAGAATTTTTATTAGATAAACCGCATGAGTAAATCTTTATATTTTTATAATTTTTTTTTAATCTATTTAAATAATTGGCAATTAAATCTTTATCCGGCTCAAATATATAAATTCTATTATTTATAAATCCAAGTTCCCTAAAGCCAATTGCTGATAAACCAATATTTCCACCAACATCAATAAAAGCTCTTTTTTCTTTATCGGTAAATAAAATTTTTAATGCGTAATAATCTTTATCATGTGGAAAAAGAAACTTAAAAAATCTTAAATTATTATATATAAATATTTGTAATAAAGGAATTTTCTCTATTTTTTTTATTAATTGATGTTTTAAGTATACTAGCATTAATCAGTGAATCTATATTTGATTAAACAGTAAATAGCTATTATGCCATCCATTGAGCTAATTTTTTTTCCATCTACATAACTTCTGCCATTATAAGATATTGGAATTTCCTTTATTATATATTTTTTTTTTGAAAGTTTAGTTGTTACTTCTGGACAGAAAGCAAAACCTTTTTCTTTTAATCTTAAATTTTTAAATATTTTTGCATTAAACATTTTATAACACGTGTGCGCATCAGTTAGGCTTTGTCCATTAATTATATTAGACAACTTTGTTAAAAAAACATTTCCCCATATTCGTATTAAATGGGTAAAATTTTTTGTATTTTGATATTTATTTTTTTTTAAAACTCTAGAGCCATAAACAACATCGAGTTTAAATCTTTTAATTTTTTTTAAAAGTTTTAATAAATCTTTTGGATTATATTCTAAATCAGCATCTTGTATAACCACATATCTACCCTTTATAAATTTTCTTGCGGTTTGTATTGCAGCGCCTTTTCCTAAATTTGAATTATGAAATATTATTTTGCTTACTTTATTTTTGTACTTTAAAAGCGCTTTTCTTGTTCCGTCTGTTGAAAAATCATCTACTATAATTACTTGTTTTTTTATTTTAAGATCTAAAACCTTATTCAACAAAGTATTAATAGTTTTAACCTCATTATAAACTGGTATTATTATAGTTAAATGAATCATTATTTGTAATGTCAAATCTAATTATTTTATCATTTCTTAGTATCATAGTTGTAACACCACTGGGAAGTTATTTTGTCAATAGCAATGACCGAAGTATTTTAAATTATTCAAAACATCTTATTTATGGCTTTATATTTTTGTCTTTTTTTGCACTCTTACTAAATTTTATATTTCCGTTAAATAAATTTATTAATACTATTTTCCTTTTAGTGCCAATTTCGATAATCATAAAAAAAAAATCTTTTTTTTTTAATTATAATTTTTTAAAATTTATAATACTTAATTCGATAATTATTTGTTTGTTGATAGCAAAAAGTGAAGTGTACAGACCAGATGCATATTTATACCATCTCCCATTTATAGATATTTTAAATCATAATAAAATCATTGTTGGTCTCTCAAACTTACATTTTAGGTTTGGTCATGTATCTATTATCCAATATACATCTTCTATCCTTAATAATTTTATTTTTCTTACAAATGGTATATTTTTTTCTATAGCAATAATTGCCTCCTCTATTATCATTAATTTTCTAGCTCATTTATTTAACTCCATAAAACAAAATAAATACAATCTTCATTTTTTTTTCATTTTTTTTGTAATTATTTTCATTTCTTACAAAATGAATCGATATAGTGAGTATGGAAATGATGCTCCTACCCATTTTTTATTCTTTTTTTTAGTTTCAGAAATTTTGTACACTTTAAATAATAAAAACAATTATTTTCCAAAGCTTGTATTAATAAGTGCTTTCATTTTAATGAATAAAATTACAATGATTTTTGCAATTATTTTACCTTTTTTAATTGTAAAAAAGTATTCAAAATTTATTTTTTTTAACAGAACAAATTATTTTACTGCATTATTTTTGTTTTTATGGTTTTTAAAAAATATTATCACTTCCGGTTGTATAATTTATCCAGTTAAAAACTTATGTTTTTCTCATTTAATTTGGTCAGACGTAGAACTTGTAGAAAAAGTTTCAATAGAAAATGAAGCTTGGACTAAAGGCTGGATAGATCAAACAGGTATTAATAAGTATAACCAAAAAGATTACAGTAAAAATTTTAATTGGATAGATACGTGGTCAGGAGGACACTTAAAAAAGATTAATTCAATCATGTATCCTTACCTAATTTTTTCTTTAATAATAATTTCAACAATATTTATAAAATCCAAAAAAAAATTGAATAAAGATCACTCATTAACACATATTTATTTACTTGTATTATTGACTATTTTTTCTGTTATCTGGATACTTAAAGTCCCTGTTTATAGATATGGATATTCGTACTCAGTTTCTTTAATATGCTTATTTTTTTCAGTTTTATGTTCTACAAGGCAAAATTTACAAAATATAAAAATTTTTAAATTTATTATTTTATTCACTATTACAGTTTTTATTTCAAAAAATTTAATTAGGATTGTTGATTTTCAAGATAAATATTCTAAAAAAATTTGGCCTAAAATTAAACTTTTTGAAAATGACTCAGAAAAAATAAGGCTTATAAATATTGATAATTTTGAATATTTTGAAAGTAAAACAGAGTGTGGTTATGGATATGCCCCCTGTACAAATTATAAAAATTTAAAATTAAAATCATCAAGTCACTTTTCATATACTAGACTCATAAATTCAAATAAAAAATAACTTTTTTATATTAAGATATTAAAAAATTTTTTTTGACCAGGTTTTAGGAGTCAATTCATTATTAATTTCAATATCATAATTATAGATAAACTTTTTTGCTCCTTTTTTTTTGATATAATCTACCATATTCTTTAGTGAACTATTTACATCAATCTCTGTTTTATAACCCAAAACTTTTCTTGCTTTGTCAGCAGAACAATTTGAATATTTCACTTCATTTGTTCTATCAGGGTAATATATTGGCTCCTTATTAAACTGTAAAATATTTGAAATTTTTTTGTATAACTCATTTACTGATATATAATTTTCATCTGGCCCAATATTAAAAATTTCTGATTTAATATTTTTATCTGTTGTCAATTTATCTATACAATAAATACAATCATTGACATCAGAAAAAGATCTGGTCTGCTCTCCATCTCCATAAATGACTGGTTGCCTATTTTGTAAGATTAAATTTATCATTATTGATGCTACGTTTCTAAATGGATCATCATACTTTTGTTTTGGACCTAGAATATTATGTGGTATTGCAATATTATATTCTATTCCGTATGTATTGGATAAATTAATTAAAACTTTTTCTGCTGCTAATTTTGCAATACCATAAGGATCGACAGGATTGGGTTCATCTTCTTCGTAAAATGGTTGTTTTATATTTCCATATCTTGCCATTGAAGAACAATATACAACTCTTTTAACCTTTTGCTTTACAGCAGCTGTAAATACAGCCACAGATCCTGAAAAGATATTTTTTGTAATTAAATAGGGAGAAAAAACTGACAAACCTTCGTGAGCAAATGCTGCAGCATGGATAACAACATCAACATCTTTGAAATATTTAGAATTTAGCTCAAGATTTTCACAATCATATTCGTAAAAATTTATATCTTTATTTAAATTTTCACGATCACCTCCAACTAAATTATCATTACCACTTACTTTAAAGCCATTTTTGATATAATAATCAGCTAGATTAGAACCTAAAAACCCAGCAACACCAGTTATAAATATATGCACGAATAATTACTTTAAAATTAACTAAAAAAAAATACTATTACCTTATTTTTTATGAAAAAAACAACACTAATTACCTTTATTTTACTTTTTTTAATTTGCATTTCAATAGGCTCTTTTTTCTTTATAAAAAATGCTAGGGAAAATAGAACTTGGCCTTTCAATTCATCTTTAAGTAATTATTTACCAAATAGTATAAAATATTTTGCTTACAAGTTTACAAATCCGGAACAAGATATTTTAGAAACATACTTTTATGATTTAAATGTTAATTATCATTCTATACCAAGCTCCAATTCAGTAGGAAATGGAGGTGGGTTAGATATTTTTGATCAAAAAAATATGCTCACAATTCTTGATAGTGGTGAAATATTTTTATTTGATATTCAAACTTTTAAATTTAAAAAGATTCAAAATTCAAAATTAGAAAAAAACTATGAGTCAATAAGAGATATTTATTATAAAAATGATGAACTATTAATTTTAGCAGTAAAAAAGATTAACGAAGAATGTTCAGCTATAATAGTTGACAAATATATAAAAATTAATGACTCAGAAAATAAAATAAGCTTAAATTTTAATAAAACTATTTGGTTATCAGAAAAATTATGTGAAGAAACTTTGGTGAATAATGCTGGTGGAAGAATTATTAAATTTGAAAATAAAATTTATATTTCTACGGGCTATTTCACTCCATACATCTTTTCTGGAATTAATAAATTTCCACAAGACTTAAATAGCTCATTTGGAAAAATATTAGAAATAGATGATCTTGGTAAAAAAAATGTTTACAGCTTAGGACATAGAAATCCACAAGGGTTATTTGTATATGATAATAATTTTATTATATCATCAGAACATGGACCACGTGGTGGTGATGAATTAAATTTGATAGAAAAAAATAAAAATTATGGATGGCCCTGTGAAACTCTTGGAACGCTATATAGTTATGAAAATACTGGTATAAAAAATGAAATTTGGCTTAATAAAGAGAAATTGAAAAATTATGGTTGTAATCAAATAGATAATTATTCAAAACCTCTCTATAGTTGGACTCCATCTATCGCTGCTTCGCAAGGTATATACTATGACGGAGATCATTTTAATATTTACAAAAAAAATATTTTTCTTGGATCTTTAGGAGGCTTATCTTTATTTAGAATAATTTTAGAAAATAAAAAAATAATTAATATTGAAAGAATAAATATAAATGAGAGAATTAGAGATATTGCAGAAACTTATGACGGGAGAATAATGCTTTATACAGATGGTGGAAGTGTTATATTATTATCTAAAGCTGAAACAAAATAAATTTATTTTTTTATCGAATATTTAACAATACAATACAAAGCTCTAAATGCGTCTTTAAGTCCAATTTTTTTACCTTCTTCGTAACTTCTACCCTTGTATTTTACAGGTACTTCAAAGAATATTTTTTTCTTTTTTGCTAATTTGATTGTAATTTCTGGTTCAACACCAAATGCTTTTTCCTCGATATCTATTGACTGAATTACTTCTTTTTTAAAAAGTTTAAAACCAGTTTCCATATCAGTCATGTTAAGATTTGTAGAAAAATTACATATTAAAGTTAATAATTTATTAGCAACTGAGTGCCAAAAAAATAATAATCTATTATACTCCGCACCACCCAGAAATCTAGAGCCATAGACTATATCTGCACCCGCTTCATAAAAAGGTTTTAAAAGATTTGAATATTCAGATGGGTCATATTCTAAATCTCCATCCTGAATGATTATTATTTCATTAGATGCTTTTGAAATTCCTGTTTTTAAAGCCTCACCTTTTCCATGATTATTATCATGTCTTAATAAAATTATATTTTGATTATTTTTAAAACTATCTAAAAACTTTGACGTATTGTCAGTAGATCCATCATCAACAATAATTATTTCTTTTGAAATATTTTTTAACTCAACATCTAAAACCTTCTGCACAACCTTGGAAATAGTTTTTTCCTCGTTATAACAAGGTATTATTATTGAAATAGAATTAATCATTGCTTAATTTACATAGAAGTTAAATTTTAATTTATTTAAATTAATACTTATATGATATCAGGGCAAAATGAAACTCGCTAATCAATTAATAATTTTATTTTTTTTATTTTTTATAATTTTGATTGAGATTAATTTTTTTTTATATAATTTATCAGGCATTGATCAAATAAGACACTTATCTTGGGTATTTTTTTTATCTAACTCAGATCATTTTTTACCTATAGATTTTTTAAAAAATTATAAAACAATTTATAGTGACTCATTTGGTTTTATTTATGAATTATTTAGATATTCGCATAAAGATGTTGGACACACACTTAATATCATACCAATTTTAATTACTTATCTATTTTCATTTATTTTTGGTTTAAAACCATATCTTTTGAATCTTGTTTCAATTATATTTTCATCTTTATCAATTTTTTTATCATATAAAATTTCTCTTCTATTACTTAATGATGATGAAATAAAAAAAAATAAGTTTTTATCATTAATTTTTTTATTAATATTTTCTTCAAGTTATATATTTTACTTTTCAAGTTTAGGAATTCACAATATAGCTCTATTTTTTTTTCTTCTAACAATTTATTTCTTTTTAAAAATAAATGATTTTAATACCTACAAAAATAATTTTTATCTTTGTTTTTTTATTGCTCTAGCTTGCTATAGTCACAAAATTAATGCTTTAATACTACCTTTGCCAATTGCTATTTATTTGTTTTTAAGTAATAAAAAAAAATATCAGGGTTTACAAAATATATCATTAGTGATTTTAAATTTTTTGATATTTTTCTCTCCGATAATTTTTTTAATATTTTTTTCCGAAAGTACGATTAATGATAATATAATGTATGCAGAAATAAATTTTGACTATAAAGAATTAATAGTTAATTTTAAAACCTGGTTTTATACTCATGCTAAAAATATAGGATTTATAAATTTTATTATATTTTTATTAAGCTCTTTATTTTTTTTATTTAAAGAAAAAAGCAATATAACAAATAAACTTCTAATAATTATTTTTTTTCATCTAATGTTTTCAATCTTTATAAATGGTTTTATGAATTACCATATAAGAACTACACTTTATTCAACATTTGTCATTTTAATAATAAATTTTATATTTTTAATCAAAATTCTTAGATTTAATAAAAAAATTTTTTTTATTCTGTTAGGAATAGTTTTTATAAATTTTTCTCAACAAGTTTATATAGTTTTTAATAAAGACTATTTTATAAAATATAGAGCTGATATTTATAATTTTTATTTTAAGAATATAGAAAATATTAAATTTTCATCAGTAGAAAAAGAAATTGAAAAAATTAATAATATAATACCTAAAAATGGAAATATTATTTTTTATACAAATTTAAGTGAAGATTTATACTTTGTGTATTCAAAAAGAAATTTGAAAAATTTAAAATATAAAAATCTAAAACCAATTAAAAATTTAATTTATTATCAAAATAAAAATATACTAAATGAATATCTTGATAAGATTAATTTTAAAAAAATAAAAATTGTAAATACTTACTTGATAGCAATAAGTGGAAATAATGAGGATATACATGAAAAATTTAATAAATTAAATAAATCTGAAATTTTTTTAAATCAATGCATCATGCAAAATAATTCATTATATAAAAATAATATATTTATTTCTGGGATTAAAAAATTAAGTTTATTCAAAATTAATTGCTAAAACCTGTGTCTAAGAATTTTTCAAAAACGTCTTTAAACTACTACATATTATTTTAAGTTCTTTTTTATTTACACTAAAAAAGTAATTTAAATAATTGTATTCTTTTTGATCATTTAAATTATAACAGGATGTATATATTTGGTTAATATTGCTTAGATTATTTTGAGATTTATATTTAGTATTTATAAAAGAAAAATTTAAAATAATATTAATTATTAAAAATGATATAAATACAATTATATTTTTTTTAAATCTCTAATCACAATTAGAAATTTTTACCTATGAATACTTCTTTTATTAAGGCTCTTATAAACGTAAAACCAGTTGGTATAGAGGGTGCTTGTGAAATCCCAGCAATTCTATCACTTTCAAAAGTTGGAAATTCTTTAATTTTATATCCAATTTTCATTGATCTAATAGTCATTTGATATTCAATTGCGTAATAATTTTCATCACATTTTAACTTTTTAAACTTATCTTTTCTTAATCCTCTGAAACCATTTATTGAGTCAGATACATATTTACCATTGTTAAAAAATAAATTTGCTAATAAATTAAATATATTATTTGCCCATTTTCTAAATTTTAAAATCTTATTATCTTCTTCATTTCTTGCCCCTTTAATCATTCTAGAGCCTATAACTAAGTCATTACCCTCATTTAAATAATTAATAATTTTTTTTACATCTAGAATATTTTCATTACCATCAGGTGAAAAAAAAATTAATGCATCACTTTTAGATACCTTAAATCCCTCAATTATTGCCGCTCCTCTTCCAGTTTTTTTTTGTTTAAAAAATTTAATTTTATTTTTTTTATAAAAATTAATAGATCCATCTGTTGATCCACCATCCATAATAAAAAAATTTATTTTTATTTTTTTTAATTCTTTTTTTAATTTTTTAAATATCTTACTTAATGATAAGTATTCGTTTTTACATAGCAAGCATACTTCTATATTCATAATGATAATCTAATTACAAACTTCTTGATTAAGTTACAACATATATATATTAATACTTTTAATTTTATGAACTTTACTGTCCCACTAATGCAAAATGCTTTCTTTGATGAAGCCGCAACAAGAAAAAAATTATCTAAATTTATTCTGCACAAAAAAAGATTAAGTATGGATACTTTTTGTAAAAAATTTGAGGAAAAATTTGCTAAATTTCACAATTCAAAATATGCTGTTTTTTTCAACAGTGGCAGTTCTTCAAATTTAGCTATATTGCAAACTTTGCTAAATTTGAAAAAAATAAAAGTTGGAGATAGTATTGCTTTTTCATCTTTAACTTGGGCCACAAATGTAATGCCCATAATTCAATTGGGTTTTAAACCCATACCTATAGATATTAATAAAGAAAATTTAAACATCAAAACAGAAGCAATTCATAATTTAAAAAATTGTAAAGTTCTTTTTGTAACAAACGCGCTAGGATTTTGCGCTGATTTAGAGAAAATTAAAAAAATATGTAAAATAAAAAAAATTATTCTAGTAGAAGATAATGCTGAAGCGTTAGGTACTATTAACACTAATAATAAATTAACAGGTTCTTATGGAGAAATGTCTAGTTTTTCCTTTTTTGTAGCACATCATATGTCAACAATAGAAGGTGGGATGGTAATTACAAATAATTTTGAAAAATATGAAATGCTAAAAATGGTAAGATCTAATGGATGGGACCGTCAACTATCATTAAAAACTCAAAAAATTTTACAAAAAAAATATAATACTGATACTTTTTATTCTAAGTATACATTTTATAATTTAGCATATAATTTAAGACCTACAGAAATAAATGCTTTTGTAGGTTTAGAGCAATTAAAGAAATTAAAAAAAAATTTATTACTTAGAAATAAGATTTTTTTTAAAATTTATAAATCATATTTAGAGAACACTAATTTAGTTAGTTTCTCTTTTAACAAAATCAAATTTTTTTCTCCTTTTTCTTTTCCTGTTATCTGCAAAAAAACTGCTTATAGGAATAAACTTTTAAAAAAATTTGAAAAAAATAAAATTGAGTGCCGTCCTATGATTGCAGGTAATATTACTTTTCAACCATTTTATAAAAATATTTATAACAAAAAAAGTTTAATTAATTGTGAATTTGTTCATAAAAATGGATTTTACTTTGGGATACATCCGGAGATGACAAATAAACAGATTAATTTATTAAAAAAATTATTTTCGTGAAACATTTATTTTTGAAAATAGATAATTATTATCTTTTTTCATTTATATTAATTTTACTTTTATTTTTAACCACTAATCATTACTCTTATGAACAGGCTTTACTATTAAATCAACTTGATTCAAAAAGTTATTATTTAATTTCAAAAAACTCTCCCGAACTATTATATAATCAAGAAATACCCTATCATCATTATCAAAGATTTTTACTTCCTTATTTTGTTGGAATAATTTCAGATTTTTTTGATTTTGATATTTTTTCAATTTATAAATTTTTAACTATTTTAGTTTTGATTTTAATATCAATTATTCATAAAAAAATTCTTATTAAGGTTAATCAAAATTTTGAGACTTCAATTATTTTATTATCAATTGTTATTTTTAGTCCCTACTTTGCAAGGTATGTCATGTCTATTCCTTTGATGTTGGTAGATTTATCGTTTGTACTAATTAGTTATATGGTGATTTTAACTTATTTATTTAAGTCTAAATGGATATATTTATTAATTCAATTGTGTCTATTTTTCCGTTTATCAGGTATTGCAATTATAATTGGATATTTAGCTAGTGCTTTTTTTAATTTTAAAAAAAATTTCTTAAAGATTTTTTTTACAACTACTTCATCTTTTGTAATTATATTTCTCTTAGGTTTAATCGCAAATAGATTTACAGATTCAGAATTTAGCAATCTCCACTATCTTGGATTAATTAAAGAATTTAACTTAAGTCAATTATTACATACAATAATCTTTATTTTAAAACCATTAATTATCTTTATACCAATATTTATTTTATTTATTTTTTTTAGATTTGAAAAAAAAAAATTTGATTTTAAAGACTCAATATTTTTTTTATCTATACCTTTAATGCTAATTGGACAGCCTATACTTGGTGGCGAAATGGTGACGGGAAATAATATTTTTAGACTTTCTTCTTTGGCATTACCATTTTTGATAATTTATTTTTCAATTTTATTTAAACCTATGATTTTAATAAAAAATTATTACTTATATCTTATAATTTTTAATTTTATTTATTCTCTTCACCCTAAATATTCAATTTTATCTTTTTTGGTCAATTAAATTAATATTAGTCAAAGAAACTAGATACCAAAAATAACATCCCGTCATATTAGTAAAAAAACTACCTGTTGTAGCTATTGGAAATAAAAAGACTAATAAACACAAAAAAGATAATTTTTGATTATTTGAATATTCTTTATTAAACCCAGTTATATAAAATAATGAAATAACAAAAATAATAAAAGATAATAAACCTGTAAATCCAGTTTCTGATAAAAATTCAAAATAATAATTGTGTGGATGGTTAGAGCAATAATTAATCTTAGCGTCATCATAACTTAACTTGATTGAATTTTGTTTTTGAGAACAAGCTTCTCTAAAAGTTTTTAAACCTGTACCAAACACTTTATTATTTTTATAAATTTCAATTGATTGCTTAATTAAATTTAAATGTGGATTATTAAATTGATCGTTTTTTTTTGATAAAAGTTGTTTTTGAATACTGACAACTCTATCACTAATTCCCTTATCAAAAATAATTATACCTCCAACACTTGTTGCAATTATAATTCCAATTATCAGTAAGTAAGATCTAACTTTACTTATAAAAATAAATATAAAAAAAAATGAATAAAGAACACTTATAAAAACCATTCTATCACCAGTAATCAATATAATTATAATTGAGAAAATTAAAAAAAATTCAAATATATACTTTTTGTATAATTCTTTTGACCTAAAGATTGTTATAATTGCAAAAATTAATAAAAAATTTCGTATGTAATTTCCTGCAATAAATTCATCCCCAAATGAACCTGAATATCTAAAAGAATTAATACCGTTTTTTACTGGCTCATATCCAAACAGGTCGTATCCAAGCAAATACTGAATAACGATATCTATATTAAGGAAAAGTGTGCAAATTCCTACTGCATAATAAAAATAATTTATTTTAAAATAATTGCTTTTAATAAAATAAGTTGTCGCTCCAAAAAAAAAAATAAATCTTAAATACGTAAGTGATTTAAAAATTGATACATTCAAATTTGTTGAAAAAAAAGATATTAAAATGTGAACACAACAGAAAAATAACCCTGTCTGGAAAATTTTATTATCAAAAATTGAGTAATCTTTATCAATTATAATTTTTTTAAAGAAAAAATTTAAACCTATATAGGTAATAACAATATCTATTGATGCTCTTCCAATTAAAAAGAACAAAGGTATTAGATAAAACAAATATATCTGATGTATTTCGTTAAAGGAAGTCGATGCTCTTGCATTTTTCATTATTTGGAGTATTTTTTTATTATATAAAGATATGTAATCAGTTTTAATACGATCATTTGAAAAATTAAATCATTAAAATTTAAAAATATTAAAATTGGAATTAAAATCAGTAAACAATATATCAATAGGGCTTGTTTGAAATTTTGATTTTTTATAAGATAATGATGTAAATGATTTTGATCAGGTAAAAAAGGATTTTTACCTTTAAATATTCTTAACAAAAAAACTCTCATCATGTCAATTCCAGGTATCATAAAAAATAAAAAAATAAATTCATAATTCAAAATCTCTGAACTATTATAAGTGTATACAGTTGTAAAACATATATATGTTGCTAAAAAATTTACTCCGCCACTACCTAAAAATATTTTAGACTTAATATTAAAATAAAATAAAATTAAAAGATTAACTATTAAAAATAAATTCATTTTTAAAATGAATAATTCTGAATAAAAAGAAATTAAAATTAACCAAATAATTGAAACGGAGATTGCTAATCCATTTATACCATCAGATAGATTAAGACTATTTATTAGAAGTAAATAACAAAGAGTAGTAAATATTATATTGAATGGAGAGTTTAATATAATTGTATTTTTAAAAAAAAAAGATTTTACAGAATTTATTGTCAACTCATTACTCAAAGAAATGGAGATCAGAAATATAAAAATAATTATTATCAATCTTGAACTAGGAGAAATCGAGGATCTATCGTCAATTAATCCTATTAAGCTATTGAAGAGTAAACCAAACCCAAAAGATAATATTAACTTTATTGAAAAATCTTCTTGAATAAAATTTAAAATTAAAAATATAAAAAAAGAAAATAAGAAATAAAAAAAACCTATAAGTGGTGTTGCAATTTTATGAATTTTTCTTTTATCTATTGGATAATCAATAATATTTAGTTTTTTAGATAAAATTATTACATATTTAATGATTAAAATTGAATAGATAATATATATAACATTAATAAATAAATTATCGCTTAAACTTTGAAAAATATTCATAATTAGAAATTAATATGACGTATTCAATTATTATAGCTAATAAATTTGTCAACTACAAACTTATTAAAACCATAAAAAGTATAGCAATACAAAAATGTCTAAAAGAAACAGAAGTAGTAATTGTTAACAAAGATAAAAACAATAGTCTTAAATATCTTTCAAACCTGTTTTCAAATATTAAATTTAAAATTATTAATTCGAATGATAAAAATATATCTGATGCATTCAACAAGGCTTTAAAAATAGTTAAAAATAAATATATTTATTTTATTGGATCTGGAGATACTTTTTACGATCAAAATGTATTAAAAAATTTTAAAAAATTTACTTGTGATAAAAAAATCCAATTAATAATAGGTAAAGTATTAGTACATGGGAAAGATAAAACTGAAATCTCAAAAGATTTTAATAATAAATTTTCTTTATTAACAAAACTATCCATACCACATCAGGGTTTGTTTATGAATAAAGATTATTTTATTAAATATGGAAATTTTGATACTAAGTTAATTTATGCAATGGATTATGATTTGATTTTAAGGAGTTATCATAATTTTCCAAAATTTATTTTTATAGATAAAATTATTTGTAACTGGCCTTTGGATGGTATAGGCAAAAATAAAACCTTAAAAATATTGAAAGAGTATAATTTTATTAGAAAAAAAAATAAAATTTTAAATTCTTTAGTTTTAGAAATAATTTTTTACTATTCAAAATTAAAATATGTCCTAAAAAAAATACTTAAAATATAATTGATGAATAATTTCTTTTTTGCTCCAATACCATCATTTTATAGAAATAATTTATATAATGAGTTAAATAAAAAATTTGAATTTTCAGTAATATATATTAATAAAAAACAAGACAAATTTAGATCTAATGATTTCTTAGATAACAATTCAAAATATAAAAGAATAAATTATTTTAAATTAGGATTATTAAAGAAAATATTTTTAATAAATAAAATTATATTCAATACAAAAAAAAAAACTATCTTTATATGCGGATGGAATAAAATTGAATATTGGATTGCTTTATTCTTTTCTGTCAATTCTACAAAAGTTTTTATTTGTGATAGCTTTGAGAATAACAACAAAATATTCTCTTTATTTAAAAAATTTTTTTTATCAATGGTTGATTGCGTTATAGTTCCAGGCATTTTACATAAAAATTTTATTGAGAGTTTGAACTTTAAAAAAAAAATATTAGTCACTAAATCTGTAGGAATAATAAACACTTTAAAAAAAAAAAAATTTATTCAAAAAATAAAGAAAAATATAAAAATAATATATATAGGCAGAGTTTCTGATGAAAAAAACTTAGGATTACTTTTTGATTTAATTAAATCATCTAATAATTTAAGCCTTACAATTTATGGAAGAGATGAAAATAAATTAGAATCAAGTTTCAATAATAAAATTAAGGACAAAATAAAATTTAAAGGAAGTATACTTAACAAAAAAATAAAATTTGAAATAAAAAAATATGATTTATTAATTCTTCCATCTAAATTTGAACCATGGGGGCTAGTTATAGAAGAAGCAATATATAATGGAATTCCAGTTATAAGCTCAAATAAAGTTGGCTGTAATCGTGATCTAATTGAAAATTTAAAAGTTGGATATGTGTTTAAAAATAATTCACTTCAATCATTAAAAAGATGCGTAAGCAAAATTACAAACCCTAAGAATTTGAAAGTAATTAATAAAAATTTATCTACACTTGATTATAATTCTTTAAAAAATAAACATATCAATATTTATGAAAATATAATGTTAAAATGAAAAAAATTATTTATATATCTTATTCGTTTGAAAAAGGTGGTGCTGCAAAAGCAGCTAATAATATATATGATTGTTTAAAAAAAAAAACTATAATTAAAAAATATAGTTATAAAAACATAATAAACGAGAATTTTTTTTCATTTATAAAAATATTATTATTTAACATATTCTTCAAAACTATTTTGAGAAGTAAAAATAAATTTTCATTTAATTTATTTAATATTAATAATCTAAATCAAATCTGTAAGAAGTATGAAATTGTTCATTTAAATTGGATTGGAAATGAATTTCTATCCATAAAAGAAATCATCAAAATTAATAAAAAAATTATTTGGACTGTACATGATGATTGGCTAAAAAATGTAATCACACATGTTGGAAAAGAGGATAATAGCAGTTATTTTCCAATATCTTATTTCAAAAATCAAATTAAGAATTTTAAGAAAAAATTATTTAAAAAAAAGATTACCTTTATCGCACCATCAAATTATATTTTGAAAAATTTAAAAAAAAAAACTAAAAATAAAATTTATTTAATCAGACATCCAATTAATGAAAATATATTTAAATATAAAAAGAAAAAAGAGTCTGAAATAATTACTTTTAATGTTGGTGGGTCAAATGTTTTTTATGATCAAAATAAGGGTTTTGAGTACCTTGATGAAATTCTAAACCTGTCAAAAAAATATATTAATACAAATTATAAATTTGTTTTTTTTGGATCAAAAACCTATGATGATAAATTTAAAACAGATAAAAAAATTTATTTAGAAAATTATTTAGAATCTAAAAAAATTGCTCAAATTTTTTCTAACTCTAGTTATACATTTGTTTTGTCGAAAGTTGAGTCGTTTAGTTTAATAACTGCCGAGTCATTAATGTGTGGGTGTCCTGTAGTATGTTTCGATGATAATGCTGCATCTGAACTTATAATTCACAAAAAGAATGGATTTTTATTGAAAAGAAATGATAAAAATTCAATAGAAAATTTTCTACTATGGGCAAAAAAAAATAAAAATTTTTTTAATAGGAAAGATATATCAATAAAAGCAAATTTGAATTTTTCTTACAAATCAATTTCAAAAAAATATGAGACAATTTATGAAAAATTATAAAAAAATCTCTGTTGTAACTGTAACTAAAAACTCTCAAATGACTGTTGAGTCAACAATAAAATCTTTTATTTCACAGGATTACAAAAATAAAGAGCTCATTCTTGTTGATGGTAAATCTTTAGATAAAACTATATCTATAGTAAATAAATATAAAAATATAATATCCAAACTAATAATCGAAAAAGACAAAGGCATTTATGATGCTCTAAATAAAGGGTTTAAATGCGCTAATGGAGATATTATAGGAATTTTACACTCTGATGATCGATATAATAATAAAGAAGTACTTACCAAAGTAATGAAAATTTTTAATAATGAAAAAGTATCTTTGGTTCATACAAATGTAGATATTAAATATAAAAAACTCAAAAGAAAATTTAATTCAAAAAATCAATTTAAAAATGATGATTTTTCAAAAGGCTTAATGCCTCCACACACTGGAATTTTTTTTAAAAGAAAAATTTTAAATCAAATAGGCTATTTTGATTTAAATTTCAAATATAGTGCTGATATAGATTTTATCATTAGGTGTTTTAAAAAAAAAAAAATAAAAAAAAAATACTATAATATTAAATCAATTATTATGCTGAGTGGAGGAAAATCAACTAAAAACTTTATTAATATCATAAAACAAAATATAGAATGGTTGAGAATTTTAAATAAAAATAAAATTAAATATAATTTAATAATTTTTTTATTTTTTAAATTTATGAACAGATTATCGCAAATAATATGAAATATTTAATAACAGGTGTAGCAGGTTTTATTGGTTTTCATCTAGCAAAAAAACTTTCAAAAAAAAATGTGGTTTATGGAATTGATAATCTTAATAATTATTATTCAAAAAAAATAAAAATTGAGAGACTTAATAAATTAAAAAAAAATAAAAATTTTAAATTTGTAAAACTGAATCTTACAAACTCTGTTGCACTAAAAAAATTTATACAAAATAAAAAATTTGATTCAATAATTCATCTTGCAGCTCAACCAGGTGTCCAATATTCTTTAAAAAACAGAAAAAGTTATTTCGATAATAATGTCAAGGCCCAATTTAATTTAGTTGAATTAATTGCTGAATTTAAGATAACTAAAAATTTTATTTACGGAAGTTCTTCATCTGTTTACGGGGAAAAATCAAATCAAACTGAGAATTTTAATATTGAAAAACAAGAGTCTTTCTATGCTGCAACAAAAAATATGTGTGAAATAATGACTAAAAATTACTCAAAATTGTATAAATTTAAATCAACTGCACTTAGATTTTTTACAGTTTATGGCCCTTATGGAAGACCAGATATGTCACCATTGATTTTTTTAAAATCAGTTTTTAGAAAAAAAAGAATAAGATTATATAATAATGGTTTGTCCCTTAGAAGCTATACATATATTGATGACGTAGTAAATTATATAATCAAATCAATAAGAAATAGTGTATTTTTAAAAGATAAGAAAAATTATCATAAAATATACAATATTGGTAATAACAAAAATATTAGTACAATTGATTTTTTAAAATTAATTGAAAAAAATTTAAATATAACCAGTAGACTTGAAAAACTTCAAAATAGAAAAGCAGATATTATTAATACAAAAGCAAATATCAATTTAGCTATTAAGGAACTTGGATTAAAACCTAAAATAAATGCAGAAGTTGGAGTAAGAAAAATGTGTGATTGGTTTAAAAATTCATCAATTAATTTTAAATAATTTATTTGACAAAATAAAGTTTGCAATTTTTAGGTCATTAGCATTATGTATATCTAAATAATCAAAATCATGCTCATAAAATATTGGTTTACATCTTTTTCCAATTCTTAAACCTTTTAAAACTACCGAAGCTCTAGTTGCACACGCTAAACCTGTGTCTTCTCTAATATATTTACCCTTTAGCTGTCTTGGTAATCCATACTTTTCAACTGTTATTCTTAAAAATTTTTTTTGGTCTTTTTTCCAAATATTTTTATAAAATTTTTTTGCCATAAATGCAGTATCAATTTTTTTGTTATTTTTAAGATTTAAAATGCATTTATCTATCATCCATAACTTTCTTAGTGGTTCAGTTATCTGTACATAAAGAATTATTGTAGGTTTTAGTTTTTCTTTATTTTGCATATAAAGCAAGCAATGCTTAAGGGCAGCTTCAGTTGTTGCATTATCTCCAGATAAGATTTTA
>Ga0257114_1000255_pt1 | contig 41152 bp, 28 predicted proteins | sample SI112_10mmetaG_FD_190149 | JGI IMG/M metagenome (GOLD analysis project Ga0257114, IMG submission 190149) | Marine microbial communities from Saanich Inlet, British Columbia, Canada - SI112_10m | ecosystem: Environmental > Aquatic > Marine > Inlet | place: Canada: British Columbia | collected...
CGCGAGAGGGACGGGGGGCGAGACGGTTCGGCGGCGACGCGGGCGCGGCGAGCGCGCTGGCGATGGCGAGAAACGGGGACGAGGGGCTCGGGCGCGCGAGGGCGCGCGCGGTGGATTACGATAAGGTGCTGCGCGAGAGGAAGGGGTCGACGACGACGACGACGACGACGACGACGACGAGGGAGGACGCGGCGGAGGCGACGCGGCGGTACGCGGTGGTGCTCGACGCGGGGAGCACGGGGAGTCGCGCGCACGTGTTCGCGTTCGAGCGCGCGGGGCGAGGGTTGAAGCTGTTGGACGATCACTTCGAGGCGGTGAAGCCGGGGCTGAGCGCGCGCGCGAGCGATCCGAAGGCGGCGGCGGAGAGCTTGCGAACGTTGATGACGACGGCGATGAACGCCGTGCCGGCGGCGGATCGCGCGGAGACGAGCGTGGAGTTGCGCGCGACCGCGGGCTTGCGTTTGCTTCCGGGGGACGCGTCGAGCGATATTCTCGCGGAGTGTAAAAAGTTGCTCAAGGAGTACCCGTTCAAGTTTGACGACGAGAGCGTCTCCATCATGGACGGCGCGGACGAGGGCGCGTATCAGTGGTTGACGATGAATTACTTGCTCGGCAATCTCGCGAACGGAGGTGCCGATCACGACGGCGACGTGCAGACGGTGGCGGCCGTGGATTTAGGCGGTGGATCGGTGCAATTGGCGTACCAAGTGCCTCCGGAGAGCGTCGCGAACGCGCCGGATGGGTACATTACAAAACTGAAAGCTCTCGGGCACTCGTTCGACGTGTACACGCGTTCGCACCTCGGGCACGGTTTGATGGCCGCACGCGCGGCGGTTTTGGCGCAAGCGGAAGAGCGAGGTGGATCACCGTGCGTGCACGCGGGATACGACGGCGTGTACGAATACGCCGGGAAAACGTACAAAGCGTCGGCGCGCGATTCTGGGAGCGATCACGCGTCGTGTTACGACGTCGCCGTGGCCGCGCTCGGCGTGGACAAAGAGTGCGACCGACCGAAGCAGTGCTCCTTTGACGGTGCGTGGGGCGGCGAACCGGGGGCGGGAAGCAAGCGCGTGTACATGTCGAGTTATTTGTGGGATCGCGCGGTGAACGTCGGCATCGTCACCGACGACGAAATCGACGGACGCGCCGCCGTGAACGACTTTAAGGCGGCCGCGGAGAAGGCGTGCGGTGTCAGCGTAGCGGAAGTCACGACCAAGTATCACGGCGTCGAGCCGAAGGACGCCCCGTTTCTTTGCATGGACCTCACGTTTGCCTACGCCTTGCTCAACGTCGGCTTCGGCAGACACGGATGGCGGGATTTCACGCTCGTCAAGCAGATCGAATACCAAGGCAAGCCCGTGGAGGCGGCGTGGCCTTTAGGCGCGGCGCTGAACTCGATGTGAGGGACGCGACGGATGCGACGATATATAGCAGTCATATTAATATTCACGGCGCTCGCTCGAAAATTTCTTCACCGCGACGTAAACGCGTGCGATCGTCCAAAGCTTCCCGGCGCGCACACGAGCGCGAGCGTGTACATGAGCGGCTGCAACTGATCGGTATTTAACTTCTTACGATCCGCTTGCCTGACGACGTCGAATTCCCACGTCTTCGTGGCCCGTCCCGTGGACGCGTCCACGCCCTTGTTGAGCGTCCCGTTTTTAACCACCAACCCGCTCCCCGTGAACGTGTTCCCGATCGGATACAGCGAGATCGCGCTCGACACCGCCTCGTCCACTCGCACGCTCACGTACGTCGAATCCTCGTTTCTCGTGTTATCCACGACGACCCCGTCCTCCTCCAATCGCTCCTCGTTCGTCTCCGCCCCTCCGTCCGCGCACCGCGCCAGGTAATCGTACAGCCTGTCCCGCGTCAAGTCGCAATCCACGATCTGCTGCTCTCGCGTCCCGCTCGACCCCACGCGCTCGGTGCACTCAAACGCCATCTCCACGACCCCGTTCGCGTCCGTCGCGATCGCGCACTCGTGCGCCGCGAGATCCAATCCGTGCAGCACCCACGCGACGCTTCGCAGCAGCCCCGGGATCGACCTCACCCGCAGCTTGATCGCGCTCCGCCCCCTCGCGCGCGCGCTCGCGTCGTCGTTCGACACGACGACGCGCAATACATCATCCGCGACCTCGCACTCGTCGCCGCGGTGCTCGAGCGTGGGCGCGACGACGCCCGGATCGATCCCGCGACTCGAATTCGACGCCTTCGCGACGATTCGCGTCGTTCCGCGCCGTCCTCGACCGCTCGCGCGCGTCGCGCTCGATCGCGAGCGCGCGGGCGCGATGATTCTGGCGATCGGCGTCGCGCGCATGTCGATCTCGGACGCGCGCGCGTGTGCGGCGCGCGCGAATCCGCGCCGATCGCGCGTCCCCGGTCGGCGTCTCGCGCCGCATTCGAGCGCACGTTTGGACGATGTAAAAATAACGACCGTCGCGATAAACGTGTTGGACGCCGAACCCTAACGGCGGCGGCGTCACACCGCGACGCGTCGGCATGCGCGCGCGCGCGACGGCGCGCGCGCCCGCGCGCGTCGCGACGGCGCGGCGCGATGCCCGCGCGGCGTCTAGGCGCGCGCCGGCGCGACGACGACGCGCGACGACGCGACGCGACGCGATGGATTCGCGACGGGACGGGTTCGCGGCGGCGGCGGCGGACGCGCGCGCGACGCGCGACGACGGCGGCGCGATGGCGCGCGAGCGCGCGACGACGATGGAGGCGCTGGTGATGCGCGCGCGCGCGATGCGCGTCGGCGCGAGGACGACGAGGCGCGGGCGAGAGGCGCGGGAGGTGACGACGGCGGCGACGCGCGGCGACGACGCGGGCGACGACGACGACGCGGAGGACGAGGAGGACGGGTTGGAGGGATTTTACGACGAAGACGAGGACGCGCGCGATGCGGACGACGATGACGAGGATGAGGATGAGGAGGAGGACGAGGAGGAGGACGTCCTCGCGGGAGGGTTCGCGAGGTCGATGTACGACGACGACGACGCGGGGGCGGGGTTCGTCCGGGACGCGGACGAAGTCGCGTCGTTGTTTGACGACGACGACGACGACGATTTGTTGCTCGATTACGACGATTACGACGACGACGATGATGATGATGACGATTTCGGGGTCATCGATCACATCGCACGCGAAAAGAAGGAATTGGGTGACGAAAACATCAAGCGCGAGGTGCCAAAGTCGGCGTCGCGACACTTCACCGACGAGGCGGGCGCTTTGCGGGGGCGGGCGCTTTATGTCTGTCAACTTAACTGGTGGCTGCGAGTGAAAAACATGCAAACGTACCCACCGACGCGAAAAGAGATCGCCGAGTTGAGCGAACGCACGGATGTCGACGAGGAACACATCGTGGCGTGGTACGACGAGCGTTGCGAAGAGTTTAACAACATGACCGTCGCCGAGCAAGCGCGATACGAAGTCGATTGCGCGAGGAAACAGAGCAAGATCGATGAGCTCGTCGCGGAAGATTTCGCGGAAAGAAGCGCGACGCACTTCATCGAGGAAGACATCTTCTACGATGAAGGGGATTTAATGAGCGAGATGGATATGGACGAGGAGCCGCTGACGCTCGCGATGGAGCGCCTCGACGAAGCGCTCGAAGAGGAAGAGGCGCAAGAACGCATGGAGACCGCCCAAGACAAGAAAGATGAGGAAGATGAAGGCTTGGATGAATCTCAACTCAACCGAATTCATCAAGATGGCTCGCCAGAGGCTCCATTCTTAATCAATCCCAGACGAGCGCAAGGCGACGGAAATTGGCGACTCGTATCGCGTCACGACGCAGAGGACGACTTTGACGACGATGAATGGTTGAGTGACGGTGGCTGGGACGCGCTGCCGCAGCATGAAGCCGTGAGCGCGTTCGATGGCGCATCGCTTTCCTACGTCGGCGTACAAAACGAAGAAATAGAGAGCGGACAAAACACGTGGATGCGCGAACGCGCGCTGAACACGAGACATTTGGCCGAAGCGCGAGAAACGGACGTGGACTCGGTTGACCGAGATCCCACGAGACACTTTGGAGATGTATCGCGACAGATGCACCACACGATTGAACTTGATCAAGTGTTGAAGGGTAAGGTCGTCGCGATGGATTTATATCACGGCGCTTTAGTGGACTGCGGCACCGAAATCGACGCGTTGCTGCCAATCAACGAGACGGATTGGATGACCATGCGCGACCACATCACTGTCGGCACCGAGCTTGAAGTCAAAGTCACCGATACTCGAAGCAAATGGTGGAGGTTTAGGTACCCATTGGAAGTCATGCCCACGAGGCAAGACTTATTGCTGATGCTCGGTCGCCACCCGCATCCGTTTGGCTCGCCCATCAACGTGTACGCCGGGGAAACGTGGGAGGAGGCGTGCCTCGACGCCGGACGCAAGGTTGTGCCGCGATTCAAAGACGACGACGAAGATAAAAAACTCAGTAAGAAAGAGATCGAAGAGATGATCAACAGGGCAACCGCGGGGGGAAAGCGAGATCTCACGCAGTACGAAATTGACATGCTCGAAGCGGGCGTAGACGACGCCGGCACGAATATCGAGTACACGAAGCGCTTGGAGGCTCGGTTGGTGAGTGACGCTGACACCGATGATTACGATGATGACGAAGATGAGCTCTTCTCTGATGATGTCCTACCTCTCGCGAACGAAGACTTGGACGGCGACGACGACGACGACGATGACGACGACGACGACGACGACGCGCGAGAGCCCGTCGACGAAGTGTCTTCAGATTTGCGCGGCGGCTCGATGCGCATTCGCGACAAATTCATCGACGACGACGATGACGACGACGATTATATCGACGACGACGACAACGATGACGACGAGTACGCGGGCGCGCGATAGATGATATGATTAGAGCAATGCTACATTAAAATACAATACAACAATACACAAACAAAGTCAGCTCGACGCGGTTTCGCCGTCGTACGCGCCGAGCGTTCGCCGTCGCCTAAAAAATTCTCGCATCGCCTCCCCCGTCTCCTCTGCGAGCACGCCTCCCTTTACGTCCAAGTCCGGCGTGAACGGATGCGCGCGCACAGGCGCCCGCTCGCTTCCTCCCACATCCTCGTTTCGCAGCAGCGCCGCCCAGCTTCCATCCGCGCCGAGCAGCGCGTTTCGCGCCCCGTACGTCACCCCTCCCACTCTACTCTGCAATATCGCCCCCGCACACATCGCGCACGGCTCTAGCGTCACATACATTCTCGTGCGCTTCAAATGTCGCCATCCTCCGAGTTTTTCCGCGCCCAGTCGTATCAATAGCATCTCCGCGTGCGCCGTCGGGTCGCCGTCCCGCTCGCAGCGATTCGCCGCCTCCGCCACCACCTCCCCCGTCGTCGCGTCCACGAGCACGGCCGCGATCGGCACTTCGCCCTGCGAACCAGCGTCGAGGGCGAGCGCCAAAGCGCGCCGCATGCGCGCCTCGTCGACGCTCTCCTCGCTCGCGCGCTCGCCGGTCGAAAAAGCGACGACTCGCGGACGACGCCTCGGCGCGCGCTGCCGACGCGCGCGACCGTCTTCGCGACGCGCGCGATCGGCGATGGACGCGCGATCGAGCGCGCGAAGTCGCACCGCGCGCGCGCGGAGCGCCGCGCGAAGCATCGCGCGCGCGCGTCGTAAAGTCACGTCGCGGCGCGTCCCGACAAAGCCCGACGCACGCACGCGCGTCGCGTCGCGCGCGCTCGACGTCTCGCTTCGTCGCTCGGACGCGCGCGCGCGCGAGGTCACGATCATGACGCGCGCGCTCGCCCCGACGCGGGCGATGCCGCGCGGCGCGCGCGCGCGTCAACCAGCGTTCGGCGGCTCGACGCGCGCGCGCGTCGTCGCGCGCGCGAACGCTCGTCGCGCGATCGCGCTCGGCGCGGACGTCGCGGTCGACGAGACGCAGTTGAACGCGTTCCTGGACTCGCTGAAGTACGACGATAAAGGGCTGGTGTGCGCGATCGCGCAGGACGTGGACACGGGCGCTATCTTGATGCAGGGCTTCGCGAGCCGGGACGCGGTGGCGTACACGCTTCGGAATCGCAAGGCGACGTTCTGGAGCCGCAGTCGCTCGGAACTGTGGTGCAAGGGAGAGACGAGCGGTAATTTCATCGGCGTTGAATCCGTGCACTTGGACTGCGACCGGGATAGTTTGATTTATTTGGGCGTCCCGACGGGGCCGACGTGTCACACGGGCGCGCACACGTGTTACTATAAGCGGGTCGATGGAAGGGATGGAGCGGCGGCGAAGGTCGATGGGGGTCGACACGCGGCGGAGGAGGCGCTGACGACGTTGTATGAGTTGGAGGCGACGATTGAGGCGCGAAGGGTGGAGGCCGTGGCGGACGACGTCAAGCCCTCGTGGACTCGAAGGCTGTTGGATAACCCCGAGCTGTTGTGTAAGAAGATTCGCGAAGAAGCGGGAGAGTTGTGCCAGACGTGGGAGGAAAACGAAGGCAAGGAAGCGGCGACGAACGAAATGGCGGACGTGCTCTATCACTCAATGGTGATGTTGAACAAGCAAGGCGTGCCGATGTCCGACGTCTTGGCTGTCTTGCGTAGACGCTTCGGCACGAGCGGCGTCGACGAAAAGGCGGCTCGGCCGCCGAAGAAGTTGATCGATCCCTCCAAGTGATATCGCGCTCTCGATTAGTACTTTCGCATTTCTCGTTAGTTTGCCTCGGTTTAATACAACGCTCGTTTCTGATAAAGTTTTGCTCGAGTGAAAAAACGGCAAAAAAACGGCTGAAAGTGGCTCGCGCATTTCGAGGCGGGCGAACGCGCGCGCGCGCGCTGCACACACGCGCGCCCGACACGGCGAAAGAAACCGAGAAAACACGATGCCGTTCGACCTCGTGGTGCGTGAAACTCGCGACGCGGGCGAAGGCGCGCAAAGGCGACGACGCTGGATCGCGTCCGCGCGTCCGAGGCCCCTCGTGCGCGATTCCCGAGTCGACGACTGACGAACGAACGCGAACGCATCGCAGACCGGACGATTCATCCCGGAAAAATCCAATATTTGGCGCGACTGCGTCGATGGCTATTACGACTGGGTGAAGGAGCACATCCACGAAGGCGCGCCGATTAACGAGTGCGACCACTGCGGGGATCCTCCGCTCGTGCTCGCGGCGGGCAACGGGCACACGAAGGTTGTCGAACTGTTGCTCAACGAAGGCGCTGACATTCAACAGAGCGGATTGATGAAAGATACTGGGTTGCAGCGCGCGGCGCACAACGGACACTATCACACGGTGAAGTTCATGCTCGAGCAAGGCGCGGACGTGGACGCGCTGGATATGGGCGACAACACCGCGCTGCACTGGGCGGCGATGCGTGGACACGTGGAAATCGTCAATCTCTTGCTACAAAATGGTGCGGACAAGAACATCAAGAACAAACAAGAGTGCTTGCCCATTGATCTTTGCAAGGCTGTGTGGAGTAACTCGTACAAGTACGTGCGCGAAATCCTCGCCCACTAAGCGCAGCGTGTAATCGAACCGCGCTCAAACATTTCGTCTTCATTCTTTCGCATCGTTTCGGTCATTTTCTCATCTCATGACGGATCTTTGTAATGAAATGACGTTATCAACGCGCGCCTTTGGAACTTTGATCGTCTTCGTCGCCTAAGATCAAGTCTTCCGAAGAAGCGGGCATCGCGGCTGGAAACACGAGGACGGGGATCTCAGATTTGTCGATCACGTACTCGCTCACCGATCCCGAGAAAATTTTTTGGACCCAGCTCTTATGATGCTTGATGACGACGAGAATTTCGGCGTTGGACTCTTTCGCTTTGTTGAGTAAAACCTCGCCAACGGGCTCCCTGTCGAAGGTTGATAAATATGCGTTACGTATATCAAGTGACGCGTACCAGGTTTGATCCAAGATGCAATCGAGTTCGATGGGCGGACGAAACGGCGTCATCTCTTCCCCCGCGTCGGCGTCTTCGCCGATGATGTGGGTGACGGTGCCGTCGAGCATGCGTTCGGTTCTGCGGATGCAACTCGCCCAGAATTCGTCTTTACGTTCCCAATCCAGCTCGCTTCTTGCGATCTCCGTTCCGGGAGCGCCCAGGTAGTAAACTCCTTGAAGATTCGACCAAGTCGTTTTGGTCAGTCTCTCCGAGTGAACAACGTCGCGCGACGCAGCGTACCGAACGATTCCGGAACGGCGACGTGGATCAAGTGCAGGAGATCTCCAGAGCGAACGACATTTTGAATGACCCATCGTGCGGCGTCTTCAGAGGCATGTGTGCCGTCGACGGCGAGCATCACGTGTCTCGAGAACGTGAAATCGCGCGCTTCGCTTGGGTAAAATTTCGAGAACTGAGCTTGGCCTCGCACGAAGGCGCCTGATCCTGATTGGTCTGTCGCGTCGGCTCGAGTGACGAGCGAGCGAGCGGTGTTGAGACGCGGCTTAACGCGATGCACAGCGCGAAGTCGAGCGGTCAATGTCAATGGTCGGAGGAGAGAAGCTTTCATTTGGCGTGTTGTTTTGTGTGGTGCGCCTCGTTTGACGACGTCGAATCGCGTCTCGAATTGTATGTACAATCAACGAGTCTACTCGTTGATCCCTAATAAGTTGCGGAAGAAGTTCACACCTTGGAGTGAAAACTCCACATCATCTCGCGTGGCGAGCAATCGTAGCTTGCGCAATCGATCGTTACTCGCATTCCCAATCTTAACCAAACAATGATCCGAGAGCGCGCTGCACATGTTGTGGAACTCACCTTGAGATAGATCCTTGACACCGGCTGTCTTGCAAGTGATGACGTATCGATCATGCAAAGCCCCTAACGTCGTCTCCATGGCGTGCGTACTGCTCAAAAGTTTTATCGCCGAACACAGGACCATCTGTTGCATTTGCGGCAATGCCCGGATTGAGTCCACGACTGGCGATGCGTACGTTTTTGAAAGCGCGCGCGCCATGTGGGAAATCTTCACAGTGCCCTTGGCCGAGGCGGGCGCTTCGCTACCATCCTCTGAGATCTTCGTCGCTTCTTGCACGCATATGTCGACGGCGGTGGCGCACACGTTGAGCGCCTTTCGCATGTCGCCCGTCGCCGCGCCTACTTTCCGCGAACACAATTCCAACGCAGAGTCCTCGAAAGCCTTGAATGGAAGCGCCGCGAGGCGCTGTTTCAGCAATACCTTGAGCTGCTTGGCATCGTACGCAGAAAACGTTACGAGTGCAGGCTCGCATCCACGAGCGCGCAATCTAGGCAGCACGCGATCGGTGAGATTGATCGCGTTGGAGACTCCCGCTAAAACGCATCGTGATCCCTTGAGTGCGGGCAAAGCAAACAGCTCGTACAAAACCTCTTGATCTCGTGTTTCGAGTTGATCCATCTCATCGAGCAGAATGATGCACATTCCACCGTTCGTCGAAGTCACTACTCTTCTCAACGCCACGACTTCTGGGATATTGCTGTATTCTATGGATCCCACGCTTGGCGCTCGGTCTTCAGATGCAACTCTTTCGCCAAGTTGATCTAAAACGACTCCAAAAATATCTTTGGCGTTGTGCACGGACATGCAGTTGATGAAAGCTACACGGGGTCGAGTCTTACCTACGATACCCCATCTTTCCGTTGTTCTCTGAACGTCTTTGAGCGTGAGTGTTTTCCCCGTCCCTGGCAGTCCGGCGAGATACAGACTGCCCGGTTTGTGATCACGCAAGCACCCTTGAATCAAATCGATCACTTTCGCGCGCTCATCTTCGCGACACCGCACTTCATCCGGCGCCGTTGATGTATGCATGGCTGCCTTGAGCGTCGTCACCGAGCGCGTATCAGTGGGATCGAACGGAGGCCTGTCCTCAGCGCCGTCGTAATCAATCTCAGTCGTGCTCGGTAAAAGTTTGATTTCCGCCGCCGTTCCCGCAATCATGGGCGTCGCTCCGGCGCGCGTACCCCCACGCACAACATCCGGAACCGATGTGTCTCCCAAAACTTTCGGTACGCGCGCTTCACCTCTCCAATCGGCTTTGGAAGCATCTCCAAGCTTATTCATGATTTTGCTTTCCTTCTGAAAGCGTTGAATCAACGCCAACTGATCCGCCTTCTTCGTCTCGTCGACTTCCTTCGCGGCGTAGCTCAGCCCATTTGGCAGCGCTTCGAGAGAAGGTCGCGGCGCGCGCGTCGTGGGCGGCTTGAAATTGAACTCCATCGCCTCGTTTTTCGCCGCCGCCCGAGCGCGCTCTTTATTCACCATTTCCCGCAGCTCTTCCAAGGTTTCATACACCGGTTCGAGTCCGGTGATGTTGCTAAATTCAACAAGCAACCGATCCTCATCCATATCATCGTCTAATTCTAGGCCAGTCACTTGCACGGATTGCGTGCGCGCCGGTAACGCTGGCACGGCTCTGGTAATCGCTGCCGCGTGCTCTTCTGTAATCTTCATTTCCAACGCTTGAAGCTCCGCCTCGGTCGGTTCCGCCTCCATCTCCTCCTCCACGCTCCCATCGTCACGACGAATCTTCTTTTTCGATTGCGGCGACTTCACCCCCGCCAAGTACACCATCACCTCCTTCATCGACCGTACTTTGTTCCCGCACGGCGTCAAGTAGTCTTTATACACCTGCCCAGCCAGCGCCCCCGACTTCCGCTCCACGAACACCACGCCCCAACCGTGATGACGTATATCACGACCAGCCGTGTTCTTCACGTACGCGTACAGTTTCTCCAGCGCGTCCGCCTCGTTCTCGGTTTCCGCGCTCGCGCTCAGCCTCCCCCGTTTCGCCTTTCCATCGCCCTTCCCGCTTCCTTTCTCCTTTCCCGATCCCGCGCTCGCTTTCAGCGCTTTACGCTTCATCCCTCGAATCTGTTGGACGTGCGCGCAGACTTCTTTGGCGCTTCGAAACCGCGTGCCGTCGGGGGCGTAAAACTCTTTGTAAAATGTCCCCGCTTGCGCGCCCGTTTTGCGCTCGGTAAACGTAACGCGCCAGCCGCGCGCGGCATCGATCTCGACGCTCTCGTCGCGCGCGTGCTTGCGCACGTCGCGCTGGAGTCGCTCCAGGGCGTCGCGCTCGGCGGCTTTCGTCGCGGCGGACATCTGACGACGGGATGTGCCGTCTGTCGCGTTCGAATTTTTGAATTTTTTCAGTATTGATTGAATGTGATGACAAAGGCTACTCGCTAGGGCTACAAGATGTACACCGTCCACTGAGACTCGGACTGGTCGTACATGATCTTGTTCTGCTTTTGCATGACTTCTAAAAACTTGTTCACTTCTTGGGGGTCGTCGAAGCCGGCTCGGGCCGCGTGATTGACTATTTCGACGACGTTCTCCACCTCGAGACGCTTCTCGGAGAAGTATTGACCGAGGAATTGGGTGAATTTACTAAACTTGATCTTGATTTCGTCCATCTCTTCAGTGCTCGGCGCTGATCGAGAGGCGCCCGCGCGTTGAGGAGGCTCGGCGGCGGCTTCGGCGCGAGGCGCGCGAGAGACGACCGGAATCTCCTCAGCTGAGTCTTCAGATTCGTCGTCTTCGGAATCGTCATCTTCAGATTCGTCATCTTCAGACTCGTCGTCGTCGTCGTCGAAAAAATCATTAAAATCCAATTCCTCATCCAAATCATCCTTGTACTGATCCGTCTCGTCGAAGACGTCTCGCAACAGTTGCAAATACGGAATCATCGAACTCCCGTACACCCCGTCGTCTCTCAACGCCCGCATCTTCTCTCTCAACGCCGACGCCGGACACGACACGATGCACTTATTAATCGCGTACTTTGTCTCGAACCAATCCAACAATCGCAAGCGCTGTCTCGTCCACAAATTCCCCAACTCGAGCTCCGCGTTCGTCTTCCACTCTCCCAACGCCTCTGGCAGCGTCTGCAAATCCATCTCTCTCGCCGCGCGTTCCTTCCCGTGTCGCGATTTCGCCTTTCCCCGCGCGTCTTTCGCCTCTTCCTCGGTTTCTTCTCGCGCGCGCTTCGCGTCGATCATCGTCGTCGCGTCGTCATCCTTCGACGCGTCGTCAACAGCCAGATTTTGATTTTGAATCCCCGCGTCGTCGTCTGCGCCCGCGTCGTCGTCGCGCGCGTCCTTTTCGTCGTTCGGTTTCATCGCGGCGTCGCACATCGCGTCTCCGTTCGTCTCCGTCGCGGCGTTGACGTCGCGATGCGCGAGCGCGCGCGCGTCGTCGTCGGCGGTGCGCGGCATCGTCGGGCACGCGTCGAGGTGTGCGGGGCGCGGGGCTGGAGGCGACGCGAGCGCGGGATTTCAAGACGCTATCCGGTCCACTTTAAAAAGAAATTGTGGCCCTTGTCGTCGACGACGACGAAGGCGGGGAAATTCTCGACCTGAATCTTCCACACGGCCTCCATGCCGAGCTCGGGGAACTCGAGGACGTCGACTTTTTTGATGTTGTTTTGAGCGAGAATCGCGGCGGGGCCGCCGATGGAGCCGAGGTAAAAACCGCCGTGGGTTTTACAGGCGCGGGTGACGGCGGCGGAACGATTGCCTTTGGCGAGCATGACCATGGAACCGCCGGCGGCTTGGAATTGATCGACGTAAGAGTCCATGCGACCGGCGGTGGTGGGACCGAAGGAACCGCTCGCCATGCCTTCGGGCGTCTTCGCGGGACCGGCGTAATACACCGCGTGATCCTTCATGTATTGGGGTAAATCCTCGCCGCGGTCGAGCCGTTCTTTTAACTTTGCGTGCGCAATATCGCGGGCGACGACGAGGGGACCGGTGAGCGTGAGCCGGGTCGTCACCTCGCACGCGCTCAGCGTCGCCAAAATCTCAGACATCGGCCGGTTCAAATCGACGTGCACGACTTCGTTGGACAGATTGTCCTCTCGTATGTCGGGAAGGTACTTGCTCGGATCCGTTTCCAGCGCCTCTATGAACACGCCGTCTTTTGTGATCTTCCCGAGCGCTTGTCGATCGGCCGAGCACGAAACGCCGAGGCCGATGGGGCACGAGGCGCCGTGACGCGGTAGGCGAATCACGCGCACGTCGTGACAAAAGTATTTCCCGCCGAATTGCGCGCCAATGCCCATGGTTTGTGTCAACTTGTGGATCTTTTCTTCCCACTCCAGGTCTCTGAACGCGCGCCCGAGTTCGTTCCCGGAGGTGTGCAAGTTGTCGTAATACCGCGCGCTCGCCATCTTCACCGTCTTCAAATTTTGCTCCGCGCTCAGTCCACCGATGACGATAGCCAAGTGATAGGGCGGACACGCGCTCGTACCGATGGTTTTAATCTTTTCTTCCAAAAACGACAGCAAACTCGCCTCGTTGAGCACGGCTTTGGTTTGCTGGAATAAAAACGTCTTGTTCGCGCTTCCGCCGCCCTTCGTCATAAACTGAAAGTGATACTCATCACCCTTCGTCGCGTACAGATCGATCTGCGCCGGAAGGTTCGATCCAGTGTTCTTCTCCTCGAACATCGTCAACGGTGCCACTTGCGAGTAGCGCAAATTCGTCGTTTTGTACGTATCGTACACCCCGCGGCTCAGCGCGCGTTCGTCCTCCCCATCCGTCAGCACCCTTCCTCCGCGCTTCCCCATCACGATCGCCGTTCCCGTGTCTTGGCATCCCGGTAGAACCATTCCCGCCGCCACGCACGCGTTCTTCAGCAGCTCCAACGCCACGAATCGATCGTTCTTCGACGCCTCCGGGTCGTCCAGTATCCCTCGCAACTGTTTCAAGTGTCCCGGACGCAACAGATGGCTCACGTCTCGCACCGCGCGCGCCGCCAGCGCCGTCAGCGCCTCGGGCGCCACCTTGACGTACGTCTCCCCGTCCGCGCCCGCCGTCGTCGTCACGCCGTCGCGCGTGACCAGTCGCCACTCGACCTCTTTCGCCGCGCGCGTCGCGAACAGCGCGTCGTGCTCGAACGCGTCGCTCGCGCGGTCGCGACATCGGATCGAGCGCGCCGCGCGCCATCGCGCGTCCGCGCGCGCCATCGCTGTCGCGTCTCGCGCCATCCGCCGCGCGGCGCGTCCGAGCATCGCGCGTCGCGTCGTGTCGATGCGTCGCGGTCGGTCGCCGCGGTCAACAATCGCGCGCGCGGCGCCGCACAGCGCGACGCGACGCGCGGGCGCGCGCGACGCGCCCGCGAACGCGAGCGAACGATGCGCGCGTCGACGTCGCGCGTCGACGAGGGCGCGCGCGCGTGGTTCGAGGCGCGCGACGGCGCGACGCGACTCGACGCGACTGTTCGCGTCCCGAGCGCGCGCGCGACGATGGACGCGTTCATGGACGCCGTGCGAGAGATGGCGCGCGCGGACGCGGCGGAGGCGCGACGACGATCGATCGAACGCGCGGCGGAGGCGCGGGCGGCGAACGTCGGGACGGAGGAGGCGGTGGTGGAGACGCGGAGCGCGAGCGCGCAGGCGGAGGCGGCGTGCGAGGCGTGCGAACGACGAGAACGCGAGCTTCGAGCGGTGAAGAGGGCGCTGATGGAGCGCGAGCGAGCGGCGCGGGTGGTTGGGAAAACGCGAGGGATCGCGTGCGCGGTGCGACCGCGACCCGCGGTGGGGGTGCGGGCGGTGGAGGTGAGGCGCGCGGAGGCGGCGGGCGCGGCGCGGTCAACGCGAGTCAACGAAGTCGACGCGGAGAAGGATCGCGATGGGGAAGTCCCGATCGCGTCGGTCGGGCGGGAGAAGACGCCGGTGGATGTTTCTGTGATGCGCGCGCGACAGCGTCACGCGCGACGCACGGCGGTGCTCGCGAAGAGGAGTCGTGAGAGACGCGCGGCGCGCGCGGCGGCGATTTCCGGCGGCGGCTCGATGGAACCGCCTCGGCGCGCGGGGAAGCCGCAATGGAACGATTCCGTCGATGTCGACGCCACGCCGCGGAAAAAGACCGATAAAGAGTACTTCGACGAGCTCCACAAGCTCGTCGAAGCGAAGGAGGCGGAGGAGGCGAAGGAACGTTTGAGGCAGTTGCAGAAGAAGCGACGGCGGCGGCGAGCGCGCGAGGCGGCGGCGGTGAAGATTCGATTTGAAAAATCCACGATCGATTCGAATCTGGACCCGCAGTCGACGATATCTTCGAAATCGATCACGGCGCGCGCGCCGCGATCGAGCATGGATAGCACTTCGTCGTTTCAATCCGCCATTGAGGGCGCGTGCGCGGACGTTCGGGACTTGGCGCTCGACGCGTAGAGTTTCTTAGGTTCGGCGTCCCCTTTCTGTGTGAGGAGAGTGCTGAATATGAAATAACAAATCGCTGGCTAAAAACAATTGAAATCTCGCTCACTTATCCTTCTTCGAATCGCGACGAACGTACTGCTCGTCGTCGTCCAAGTCGTCCTCTAATCCGAGCAAGTTCAAAATACCCCCCAGCGCGTCGTCTTCGTCGTCGTCGTATTCCTCCTGCGAAGATCGCATCGGCTTTTTCGGTTTTGGTTTCGGCTCACTCTTCGGCTGCGTCGTACGTCGGTTCGCTTGTATCGCCATGCCACCGGAAACGACGTCCGCGCGCTCTCGTTCTTCCTCCGTAATGTCCTCGACTTCCTCCCCTAACTCTTCCTCGGGCGGACCCAAAATCTCCTCCGCGATGGCGTCCGTCACGCCTTTGATTTGTCTCGACGCTTCGAGCGCCAAATACGACATCTGGTTCGCGATCCAATTCCACGTCTCATCCTGTTGCCCCGTTCGTCCGCGAGAATTCAGGTAATCGTCGTCGCCCGTGAGCCAGCCCCACAGCGAGTCCTCATCCTCCCTCGGCGGCGGCACGTTGGAATAAAAGTCATTACTCCCCATCCCTCCACCACCGTTACCGAATCCTTGTCTGTATCATCGCAACATCGCCGTCGTCAGTCATCATCGCCGCATCGCTCGAGCGTTCGCCACTCGACCTCGCCCCGCCGCGTCGCCGCCCGCCAGCGCGATCGCCCAAACTCGATAGATCGTCCATGTTCATCCCACCAACGCCCTTCCGCGCCCTCAGCGACCGCACCGTTCGATCGCACGTAATCTTCACCACCGTTTCGCGTCCCCTCGCGGTCAAACCCACGCTCGCGCGCGCCGCACGCGCGTCTTTCCACCATCGAATCGCGATGTCGCGAGGTCACCACTACGCACCCGTTTCTCCCCCCCGTCGCGCTCGGCGACATCCCGACCGCCCCCGGCGCGCCGAATCTCGCACCGCCGTATTCTTGTCCACCGTTTCGCCCGCCTCCGTGCGCGCTCGAGCCGTTCCCGCTTCCGCGACGGCTCATCGCCAACAGCTTCTCCACCGCGCTCTCCATGTGTCCGTCTCGCGCTTCGAGCGTCGCGCGAACGACGACTTCGCTGAGATCGGGGAACATGCTCTTGAGGGCGATGACGGACTCTTCGAACGACGCGCTCATGGCGCCAGCGCGTCTCGTCGACGCTCGCGCGCGACGGTGTGGCGTCGCGCGCGCGCGCGCGCGACCTCTATCGAACGCGCGCGGTTAAATACGGGATGCAACACGTACTGTACTATATATATCGCCTCACTGAATACACATATACGAATGCACGACGGCGACCGCGACGCCGCGTCACACGCGCGCGCGATGCGCGCGCCGCGCGAGCGCGACGCGTTCGCGACCGCGCTGTGCGTCATCGTCGCCTTCCGCGCGCTCGGCGCGATCGTCAACGCGACGACGTTCGATTGCGACGAGGCGTTCAACTACTGGGAACCGCTGCACGCGCTCACGCACGGCCACGGCCTGCAGACGTGGGAGCACGGGAGCGCGTACGCGCTGCGGTCGTACGCGTATTTATTCCTGCACTACGCCCCGGTGCGGGCGGCGCGATGGGCGCTCGGCGAGGACGCGGGACGCGCGGCGTTCGCGTGCGGCCGCGGGACGCTGGGACTGGCGAGCGCGTGCGCGGAGGCGGCGCTCGTCAGCGCGGTGCGCGCGCGGAAGGCGCTGGTGGGGTCGGTGTTGATGATGATACTGGCGACGAGCTCGGGGATGGCGATCGCGTCGACGGCGATGCTGCCGAGCTCGTTCGCGATGACGTGCGTGACGGCGGCGTGCGCGGCGACGCTGCGAGGCGAGCACAGGCGGGCGTGCGTGGCGTGCGTCGTGGCGGTCGTGTTCGGGTGGCCGTTCAGCGGGATCGCGGCGGTGCCGTTCGGGTTGTGCGCGGTGCACGCGATCGGGTTCTGGGCGGTTTTCGGGTGCGTGGTCGCGGCGACGGCGATTTCGGCGGCGATTTCGGTGGCGTGCGATACGTACATGTATAACGACATATCACGGTCGGGAGGTTGGAAAATCGTCAGTTCGGTGTACAATTTGCTAAAGTATAACGTCGCGAGTGGGAAGAGCGATTTGTACGGCACGGAGAGCGCGACGTTTTACGCGAAGAATCTGGCGTTGAATTTTCAACTCGCCGCCGCGCTCGCCATCTTCGCCCCGTTCGCCGTCGCTTTGGCCGTGGCCGTTAAGGCTTTGCGCATGCGGAAGCTGTTGAAAACAAAAAAGTGCGACGCGAAGACGGCGCTCGCGGAGATTCGCGCGTACAGGAACAATTGGCGCGCCATGATTGCGGTGTGCTCGCCGTTTCCAATCGTCACCGCCTTCTTCACTTGGATTCCGCACAAGGAGGAACGGTTTTTGTACATGATTTATCCGTGCCTGTGCTTGAGCGCGGCGATTACGGTCGGTGCGCTCGCCGAAAGTGCGTTGGGTCTCAACGCGCACGCGTTCGGGAAATCGCGCGTCGTTAAACTCGGCGTCGTCGTCGGCGTCTGCGGCTGCGTCCTCACCGTCATGGTGCTTTCGCTGTCGCGCACCGCGGCTTTGCTGCAATATTACGGCGCGCCGGCGAAGATTTATCACGCGCTGCCGATGCCGTCATCGCGCGCGAACGGGAACGCCTGGCCGGCGTGGCTCGCCGAGGAATTCGCCGCGGGCGGCGACGACGCCACCGTCGACGTGTGCGTCGGGGACGAGTGGTACAGATTTCCTAGCTCCTATCACTTCCCATCGAACAAGTATCGCCTTCGTTTCCTAAAGGCTGGTTTCGACGGCGCGCTCCCGATGCCGTTCGATTTTTCCAAGGGTGGCACCGCGCACACCCCCGAGGGCTTGAACGACGACAACCGGGCGCACCCAAACCAATACGTCGACCCTTCGTCGTGTCGTTTCCTCGTCGAAGCCGAATTCGAGCGCGGCAACGCGCACAGCGCCTCAAAAGATTTCGTCCCGGGCGAATGGATCGACGTCGCCGTGGAAAAGTTCATCGATCCATCTCGAAGTCCCACGCTCACGCGCGTCTTTTACATCCCCGGATACTCGGAGAAGAAGAACGCGTACGTCGATTACAAACTCAAACGCCGCGCGCGCGCGCCGACGTCCCCGACGGACGCGTAAGACGTCGTCTCCATCATCACCCCGATCGCTCTTAGTCCTCGCGCGCGTAGCCATCGCTGTAGCATCATCCATCCGCGCGCGCGCGATCCGCCGCCGACGCTCCAATCGCGGCACCCAACTGGGCACCCGCGCGCCGCGCGCGCCGACGCCGTCGCGTCCCTCGTCCATCCTTCGCCGCGTCCGTCCGCGTCCGCGTCCGCGCGCGTCCGCGCGCGAGAGAACGATTCAAAGTACGCGGGAAGCGGAAGCCCGCGTCGGGCGACGCGACGACGCGACATTTTCTCTCGTCCGAACGTCATCGCCGTTCGGATTCATTGTTACAGTTCCGGCGAACAGTTCCGGAGACGCGTCGCGCCGCGCCCTCGCGCCCCGCACTCGCGCGCGCGATGTCCGCCGCCGACGCCCGCGCGCGAGACGCGCGCGACGCGTCTCCGGACGCGCCCGCGCCGCCGAGCGACCACGACAGCGCGCTCAACGTCGCCGCGCGCGCCGCGGATTGGCATCGCGTCGAGCAACTTTTGAACGACGACGGCGCGGCGCACGCGCCGGACGCGTGGACGGCGGCGGCGTGCGCGCGGTGCGGGAACCTCGCGATGCTGACGATGCTCGTCGAGACGCACGCGTGCGCGTGGGACGAGAAGACGGCGACGGAGGCGATCGAGGGCGAACACTGGGATTGCGTGAGGTACGCGGCGCGCGCGGGCGCGCTGGGACGCGACGGCGGCGCGTTGACGACGGCGGCGTGCGCTCGGAAGGGCGCGTTGGATCAGTTGAGGTGGATGCGGGAGCGAGGCGTGGCGTGGGACGCGTCGACGTGCTGGAGCGCGTGCTTCAACGGCCATTTGCACGTTTTAATTTGGGCGAGAGAAAACGGTTGTCCCTGGGATATGCGCGTGGTCACGGAGAGCGCGAAGAAGGGATACATCGGATGTTTGACGTACGCGCTCGATCACGACGCGCCGATGCCGCAAGGCGGGGACATGAAGCGTCTGATTAAAGAGGTGAATAAACAGATTGAGAATGAGAATCGCGGGAACGGGCGAAACGTCGTCGACGAAGACGCGAGGACGTATGAGAAAATTTTAAAACTGCTAGAACCCGAGGACCCGGTGATGGAGGATCTGCAAGGCGTGATGAGTTTCATCGAAGAACTCGCCGAGCACGCGCCGGAAGGCGCGTACATTGAAAATTGCGCGCGCGCACAACGAATCTGGATGCGACTGAAAAATGTCACGTCCAAGGTTAACGAACGCGAGCGCCGACGCAATCGTCGACACCTTCGCGAATTATTGAACGCCGCGCCGGATGCGGCGCAGTTGCGCGGTTTGAACGGTTGATCACGACTACCTATCGCTATTTGCAATACACAGTACTATACGACTGCACTAAAAAATCATTTGCCGCGCGATTTCGATTTCCCTTTCTTCTTCGACGTCGCGATGTTTTGAATGTCATCCGCGAAGCGAGCGAAATGGTCGGCGATGAGACTGTCGTCCCGTCTCGCCGGCGCGCTTTCGCGACTTTCAGGCTCACGCGTGGAAACGCTCGCGCCCAAGTCACCCGTGACGACGACGCGTTCGCGTTCGCCAATGAACACTAGACGACGAATCGAAACCTTGGCGTCGCGCTCGAGGCGCGCGATTTCAGACGCGAGCTCGGGTCGGGAGATGAGCAACGAAACGCCGGGCGCGGCGCACCCTGGACGCCCGGCGCGTCCGGCGCGGTGCGAGTAAGTGTCTGCAGATTTGGGCATGTCTGCGTGCACGACGAGCTCGACTCCGGGTAAATCGAGACCACGCGCGGCGACATCTGTAGCGACGAGCACGTCGACTTCGCCAGAGCGAAGGTTCGCGAGCGTCGCGTCGCGCGCCGGTTGCGGCAAGTCGCCGTGTAAAGACGCCACTCGCCGAGTTCGTTTGCCAGTGTCGAATTCCTACGCGCGAGAAGGAAAAGGTAATCAGTCATCGCGAGCGTACGAGGGTCAGATCGGTTGCCTCGCCCGCATTCGATGGCTCGGCGGAATTGTTGTGCACATCGATCGAAGGATCCTCACCCCTCGATCTCGACAGTCTAACATGTGAAATAAGGTGTATCTTCATCGCCATCGAACGCGAGCGAGCGCGCGCGTCAAAAAACTAACGCAAAGCAGTTCCATCATCTTGAAAGGTGTAATCACCGGTATCTCAGGGAATGTAGATAAGAATTATTCATGCAATCCTCTGGAACTCGGACGAGAAAAAATTGAACAAACGCGCTCGTCTGCGTCTGCGTCTCGAAGGTCGGCGTCTCGGAGAATTGTAGTCTATTGGTACGAACATGGAACGGATTCCAATCTCATAAATCCCTTAATAGTTTGTTCGTCATCGACGACCGACTCGATCGAAAAAGAAGAGAAAAATTCAAAGGCACGCACCGTCGTCAACATATTCGTCAGCATCGCCCTGACGCGTTCCGCGGTGGACTTTGTCTCCGTGAACACGATCGCCTGACCACCGACTCTCCCATCCACGCGCTCACCCGCGTAGTGCTCTAACGCGTCCACGACCGCCGATCCGACGGCGTTGTCTCCCGACTTCGTGGCGTACGCCAAGTGCTCCACCATCCCGCCCACGTTTGAGCCGCCTCGTCCGGCGACGACCACCTCCGCGTACCCGGGCACGAGTTTACGATCTAAAAATCTCGACAACGCCGCAGAGATCGTCGCCGAAAAACAAAGCGTCTGACACGTCCCGGGCGGTCGCATCACCGCGTCGATCTCGCCCTCAAACCCTCCGTCGAGGAGGCGGTCGATTTCGTCCAACACCTGAATCTCCACCGCGCGCGGTTCGATCACCCCCCGATCGATGAATTCCTTCATCCTCCCCGGCGTCCCGACGACAATCTTCGCCCCACCCTTACGAATCGCGTCCTCCTGCGCCTTCGCGCTCGCCCCTCCCACGCACAGCGCGCTCGACCCCTCCCCGCAGTACCGCTCGCACTGCGTCCGCACCTGACTCGCCAGCTCCCGCGTCGGCGTCACCACCATCGCCCGCACCGCGCCTCCGCCTCCGCCTCCCCCCGATCCGTCGCGCGCCGCCCTCTCCAACATCTTCGCGATCGGCAGCACGTACGCCAGCGTCTTCCCGCTCCCCGTCGGCGCTCGACACGTCGCGTCCGCGCGTCGTCCGACCGCCGCCTCGCACACCGCGAGCTGCATCGCGTTCAACTCGTCGATCCCGCGCGCGCGCAGTCGCGCCCGCGTCGCCGCGGAGACGTACTTTTCGCTTCCGTCGCTCGCGCCCGTCGTCGTCGTCGCGCGCGCCGTCGTCGCGTCGTCGTCGTCGCCGCCGCCGGACGGTCGCCGCGGCGCATCCATCGTCGCGCGCGCGCGCCGTCGCGCGTCCTCGTCCTCGCGCGGCGGTCGGAGGCGGTCGAGCGGTCGAGCGGTCGAGCGCGCGCGTCGTCGGCGCGCCGTCGAGTCGCGACGCGGGGACGCGCGACGACGAATCCGGCGTCGCGCGCGCGCGAAAACACCCGGGTGTGCGCGCGCGAAAACACCCGGAAGTAGGGTTTAGCCACGCGCGACGAGGGGAACGATCCAAACCGACACAGCGGCGACGAATGCATGAATGGTTGACGATTGCGATTCGCGACGCGTCACAGCGCGACGCGCGCGACGACGAACGGCGAACGCGCGGCGACGACGACGATGGTGTCCGCGCGCGACCTGCTCGCGGTCGAGGAACGCTACGAATCGCTGACGGACCACCAGAAACGATGCGTCATCAAGTGCCAGGCGAAGATGCGGGGCTGGGCGCAGCGACACAAGAAACGAAAGGATGACGGGCGCGCGTCGCGCGCGAAGGGCGGCGTCTGGGCGCTGTTCTCGCTGAACGCGAGCGAGACGGTGGTGGAGACGTACCGGGCGCATCTGGGCGGACCGATCGCGAGCGGGACGGGGGATTTGTACGTCACGAGCGGGCACGCGTGCTTTTATTGCGAGACGAGCGACGCGACGAGGCGGGACGGGCTGTTGTTCTCGCCCTCGAAGCGGCGATCGAGCGGGAAACCGATATCGCTGAAGATTGCGTATAAAGAGATCGAGCGGATCGAGGTGAGGAGCGAGGGATGGGGCGAGAGCGGGGTGGCGCTGACGATGCGAGACGGGAGCTCGATGTGGTTTGGGGGGTTTTACTTTCCGTCGAGCGTGAAGGCGCTCATGGAGGCGGAGTGGACGCGGGAGACGGTGGAGAAGTTGAATCACGCGCGGGCGTTGCGGACGGAGTTGATCATGGCGCGAGGGCGCAAACGTCAAGAGGCGATGAGCGCGAGTCAGGAAAAGTTCAACGCCCTCAACGACGAATTGCGCGCCGAACGGGAAAAGACGAAACGCGCCGAGGCGCGCGAGCGCGATCAAATCGTGGAGATTGAAGTCTTGCGCGAGAACGAAGAGCGCATGGAGAGGCAAAAGAAAAAACTTGTGTGCCAAGTTCGCGATTACGAGGAGGAGTGCGAAAGCCTTCGAAGCAAGGCGTCGGCGGCGATGGCGGCGCGTCGCGCGGCGGAGAAGAAGTTCGCGGACATGGAAGCCTCGTTCGATAAGAAGATTGACGATCTTTTAGAAGAAAAGAACACGACGATCAACGAGTTGAGCGAAGAGGTGAGTAAGTTCAAGGAGATGTGGCAAGAAGATAAGGCGCAGATGAAGGCGGAGAATGAAAAGGCACGACGCTCGGCGAGCGAGTTGCGGGATCAACGCGACGCGCTCGTCAGCGAAAAGTCCAAACTCGTCATCGAGCTCGGTCAGCTCGAATCGCAGCTCACGAAGTTCTCGGAAGTTTCGGCGAAGGAATCTCGTCGCGTGTGCGAACTCGAGGCTGAGCTCGAAGGTTTCCGATCCAAGCGCGAAGACTCTTCTGCGAATCTCGAAAAGCTTCAAAACAAGTACGAAGAGGCCATGAAGCACATCGCCGCGCTCGAGGCTTCGAACGAGGCGCGCTCAACGCGCACCGCCACCGATGCCGAAATGAGTGTCAAAATCACAGAAATTGAATCGCTCAAGGCGCACGTCGAGGCGCTTCGTGGACGACTCAACAAGAAGGTGGAGGATTCGGCGACGTTGCGAAGCAAGTACGACGACGCGATGAATGAAATCGCCGAGCTTCGAGCGGCGGTGCAAGAAGAGCGAACGATGGCGAAGCCGTCGAGCGACTCAAATATTTCGAACGACGCTGCGGAGATGATGCGAGTGAAGTCGGATTTGGAGACTCAAGCCGCCGAAGTCAAGGCGCTCCAAGCGCAAGTGGATGCGCTTCGCGCCAATCTCAACGACAAGACCGTTTCGTCCGCCAAGCTTCAAGTCAAATATGAAGAGGTGAAGAATGCCCTGAAGACCGCGCGAGAAGATAAAGAAAACCATATTGAAACCGCATCGCACGAGGTTCATCGTCGCGAAACGGAGCTTAAGAGCGCCTTAGAAAACAAGGTGACGAAGATTGAGGCGCTCGAAGCCGAAATCGCCGCGTTGCGTACCACGCGAGAATCGTCGGGCGCTCACGTGGCGACTTTGAAAGCCAAGTACGACGAAGCGAAGAATCAAATCGCTACGTTGCGTGCCGAAAAAGAAGACGTGACGAAGACGAAGTCTGCCGAACTCAACCATCGCGAGAGTTTGTTGCGTCGCGAGCTCGACGCCAAGTCGGCTAAATGCGACGAACTCCAGAGCGAAGTCGACAACCTTCGTACTCAGCGTGAGGCAGCGGCCGTGGCCACGGCTACGCTACAATCGAAGTTCGAAGAGGCGTTCAGCAAGTTGAGCGAGGCGAAATTACAAAGAGATGAGGACAGGGCAAACTTTGCGCGAGAGCGCAAAGAACTCGAGAGCGCTGTCGTCGACGCCAAGGAGACGAGCGCCGCCGCTCTGCAGGCGGTGCAATCTGAGCGTGAGAGCATGCGAGACGCCAAGGAAAAGTCCAACATGTCTCTGGTTGCTTTGAAGGCGAAATTGGAAGACTCCAACAAGCAACTCGCCGCGTCCAAGGTTGCGCTCGAAAACGCCGCCGCCGCTCGCGAGGAGGCGCTCGAAAAGATGCACGACGCGCAGCGTTGCGAAGAAGCCACCAAGGTGCAACTCATTACGTCTGAAAAGGCGCTCGTGCAGCGCGAAATCGAGGCAAAGTCGTTCCAAATGGAAATCACCGCGTTCACCGCTGCCGCAAAGTCCGCGGAAGAACGCGAGCGAGAGGCGCGCGCCGAACTTCAAGATCTCCGACGCCAAAACGAAGCGCTCGTGAAGGAGCACGGCACTTTGGAAGGTCGATCCAAGGCACTGGAAGAAAAGGCGGATCAGCTCGTGCAAGTGGAGAAAGAAATGTCTGCACTCAAGGCGGAGCTCACGGCCACGGCGTTGCAGCAAGAAAAATGGAAGCAAGATGTGGAGTACGCCAAGGCAGAGATTGAGCGCTCGCGTTCAAAGGAGGAAGCGAACAACGAAAAGTATTTGGACATGTTGAAGAACATGTCTGAAGCCGAACGCGAAGCCGCGTCCGCTCGTGCCGCCGAGTCAGTCGCGCGTGATTACGCGTCTCGAAGCAACGAAACCGCCAAGGAAACTCAAGCGCGCGAGCTTCGCATGCGAGACGAGTTGGCGACGACGCGCGTGGCATACGAGACACTCTCGACGGAATTCCGCGCAAAGACGGAAGAATTCTCCCGTGAAGTCAGTCGCTTAGAGAAATCGGTAAGTGATGAGCACGCCAAGATGCAAGTGTTAAGCAATAAACTTGATGAAGCGCGCGAGAAGATCAGTAATCTCGAGTTATTGAACATTCAAGCGACGAATAAAATCGCGAGTTACAAGGACACGTTGCATCGCCAACGGGAAGAAACGAAGAAGATATGGGAAGACTTGCAACACACGCAAGCCGATCTCGACGAGAAAACGCGTCTGCTCGAACGAGAACAAACGGAAACGCGCGACATGCACATGCAAAAAGCGCTCGAAAAGCAACGATCCACGGCGGCGCTCCTCAACCGACCAGCCGGAGGTTTCGGCGCGGTTCGTCAGCCGCTCGCCGACGCCAATCGAGGTGGTTCTCCGCTCAGCGGTAGCGTGCGCGCGCTGCCCAGTATTCGACCGATCGAAGAGATGCTTCCATCCTTGGCGCGCGACCTCTCTGGCGGCAACGCGATCAAAGCCATTGCGGCGTCTCCGACGCCCGCGACTTCGTCGCCGCGTTGAAACTCTCGCAAACGTAAACACACCTTCTGTAAATCATAACCGTAAATCATACACTTACATGCGACTAAGCTAATTTGACGATCACTTTGGCATATCCTTTGGGCGCGCAGGCGGCGCGCGAAGCGTCTTGTATAATCGACCAACGTTTCGAGCCACATCCGCAGATTTCAAAGCGTTTCGCGCCGCCGTCACACCCTTCTTCGCCGACTTCGCCGTGTTCGATATGATGGGTCCACTGTACGGTTCCATGTCTGCGCGCTCCTCCAACACGCGCACCGTTCCAGTCTTTACCGATCCCACGATCGGTGTCGCTCGTCTTCGAACCTCAGGAATCGCCGCCGCCGCGTACCGCCCGACCATCTGCGCCGTGTTCACGCTCGCCGTGATGCCGCGTCCGGCGCTTCGCAAACCTCCTCCGACGTCCGCCGTCAGTTCCCCAACCTCCTCCATCACGTCCGTGAGCTCCAACCCACTCACACGCACCGCCGCGAGCGTATCTGGCACCTCCTCGCGCACGCTCGCCGCGAGATACGCAATCTCATCCATCGTTCGCCGCGCGCTTCGAAGCGTCGGAATCAAACTCAGCAGCACCGCGCTCAGCGCGCTTCCCAACAAGCACCCCACTCCACACAGCGCGTACACCGCGAAGTTCGGCGTCATGAATTCCACATTCTTCGCCTCGATCGGCTGCCGCACGTACGCCACCGTGGCGCCGTGCGCGGTTCGCGGCGCCAGCGCGCTCGCGTCTCGCCGCGCGCCCAGTTGACTCACCACCTCCCGCGTCGCGCGCGCGTCCCGCGTCATCCCTCGATCCGCGCCGGCGTCCGCGGCGCGAACGACGCGCGTCCGACGCGTCGCCCGGTGTCGATCGACGCCGTTCGGGCGCGCTCGGACGCGCGTGGACGCGCTTTGAACCATCATCATCGCTGGGACAGATTCTAAACGTTTGGTTTGCGTCGCCGCGTCGTATCACCGCGCGCCGCTCGATTCGCGCGAGCGCGACGCGAAACGATCGACCGCGCGAGCTTTTACCTCGGCGCGCGCGACGGCGAAAGTTTTTTCGCGCGGGACGGAGTGCGGCGCGACGAAGCAGTGAGCGAAGATTAACGGCCAAAGTCGGGACGACGGGACGACGGGACGACGCGCGCGCGCGGACGTCCGAAAACTCGACGTCGAAAGCGACGAACGCGGGATCGGCTAAGGACTAAAATAAAACTAAAAAAGAGCTACGTCTTGCGGTGGACGATGGCGTCGACGCGCCCCCAGCTGAAATCGATCTCGTCCTCGGCGACGACTTCGAACGCGTCGCTCGGCAGCGGACACAGCGCGGTGACGAACAAAGCACCGCGTCGCATCTTCGCCGCGTGCGACGCCAATCGCGCCATCGTCGCCTCGTCCCACGTCACGCAGTTACAAAACACGAAATCCGCGTCGATCCAGGAGAGATCGACGAAGATGTCACCGAGCGAGACGGAGACGCTCGGAGAGACGCCGTCGTCTCGCGGCGCCACGTCTCGCGAGAAATCCTCCACCAAAATTTCCGCGATCGCGTGCACGCAAGGCAAGAGCTCGATTCCACGACATCGCGCGAAATACGGTGACAACGCGGCGGTGAGCACGGATTTTCCCGCGCCGCTGCCTAAATCGTAATACGTCAGCGCCGCGCGCGTCGACGCCGTCCCGCGCGCGTCGCCGCGTCGCGTCTCATCTCCCTCTTCCGCGCGTTCCAGCGCCAGCGTCCGCGCGTGCGCGTTGATAAACTCCAGAAACGCGCGCGGCGCGCACTCGCCGTACACCATGACGTCTAGATCGCTCTCGGGCGTCCCCTGAAGCGATTCCATGACTATGAGCTTTATGACGTCGGGACGCGCCTGTTCGAGCAGCGTCTCTAAGCGCTCGATCGCGCGCGTGCGCGCGCAGCCGGATTGCGCGGACCAAGCGCGAAGGTCGAAGCGTTTGGCGACGCCGTTTTCGACCAAGGCGCGGAGACGCGCGGTGGGGTCGGTCATGACGCCGGACGGTACCGGCCGCCGCGGTGTGCGGGACGCGAACGAAAGGGGAATGGGATGGGTGCGATTAAAACAATGCGTGGTGTCTAATGATCGCGAACAACTCACATGTCTGGTCCCATGGAGTCGTAATCGGTCATCTCTTCGATGGTGAGCTTTTGACGCTCGGCTTCGACGCGCGCGGCGCGTCGCCAGAGCGCTTCGCCTTCGGCGATTAAAACTTTTTCATCCTCGGGCATGCGCTCGATTGGGATGAGTTCAGGTTCGTTCGACGTGGCGTCGTCGTCGTTTTCGTCGTCGTCGGCTTTCGGTTCATCATCGCTCGTCGCCGTGGAGCCGGCTGGTTCCACGGGCAGGGCGGCGGCGGCGATGAAGGCGACGGTGGCGTCGACGGCGTCTTCGTCTTCGTCTTCGTCTTTGGATTCCGAACCGAATCCCATCATCGCCCCCGCGTCGACGCCTTCTTCGTCGAGAATCTGCGTGAAGAGCTCCGTGGCGTACGTGCTGACTAAGATGGAAACAACCATGATGGCGACGGTTTCGAACACGAGCGCGCCTTGCGCCTGGTCCTTGACGGATGACTCGTCGAACACCGCGGTGAGCAAAATTGAACCTAAATACGCGTCGATGAACGCAGTCTTCGAGCTTCCGATGAAGTGCGCGGCGAAGAACTCTTTGAATTTGAGAGGCGTCAGCCCGCACACGTACCAGTTCCCACTTATCGGAATCGGTAAAATCGGGCACAGCCTGAGCAAGAGCGCCGACTTGAACCCCTCGGGCACCGTGGACTCGGGGAATTGCGACGAGTCGAATCTTCGACTCAGCGCGGCGAACCACTTTTGCTCGCCCACGGGATCACTTTCGCCCCACTTAAAGCCTAATATCTTATCCTTCAACACGTACCGCGCGAGGAAGAAATTGACGCTCGCCGCCAGCGTGCTCGCCAGCGACGTCACCATCGTCCCTCCGAAGACGCCGCCGAACACCACCGGCGACACCACGGGCAGCACGAAGCCGATCGGCAAAAACTCATCCGTCATCGTCAACTTTTCCGCCACGAACAACCCAACGTACACCGCGAACACCGCCGCCACGGGCAACGCTCGCAACTGATCCAAATATCCGCTCAACTCGCTCCTCGGCGGCAACCCAAAAAATTCCGTCAACTCGTCGAACCCACCCACCGCTTGCAGCGCCGCGACGCGCGGCAAAAACAACCGCAGCACCACCCCCGCGATCGCCACGTTCACCGCGCTCGACATCAACGGCGCCGCGTCCCGCACCGCTTGACTTTCAATCAGCGCCTCGCTCCTCGCTCGCCAATACGTCCCCACCGCGCTCGGAATCGACGCCCGCGCCCGCGCTCGCATCTCCTCTCGCTCCGCGGTCCACGTCTCCCCCGGTTCGGGTCCTCGTCGCGCCAGTTCAAGCGCCGCCATCAGCGCCACCGCCTCGATCGATTCATCCTCTCTCAGCGGTTTATACTTAATCTCTCTCCACAAGCCTCGCAGCGCGTCGCCCGCGTTCGCCCGCGCCCGCCCTCGATTCCGCGTCCGCGCCGTCGTCGCCGTCGTCGTCGCCGCGTCGTCGTCCCTCGGCGCGGGAGACGCGCGCGTCGCGTTTTTTCGCGTCGTTCGCGCGCGTCGTCGTCGCGCGTCGTCGCGCGCCGCCGTCGTCGTCGTCGTCGTCGTCGCGCGCGTCGACGTCAGCGCCATCGCGCGCGCGGCTCCCGCGCGCCGAGACGACGCGCGCGCGGTCGAGGCGCGCGCGAGCGTCCGCGCGGACCCTCGGACGCGGTCGTCGCGCGCGCGGGAGACGCGGGCGCCGCGCGGCGTCGCGATGTGTCGCGACTCGCCGACGCGGCGTCTCGGCATGTCGCGCCCGCCCGACGCGCGCGCGCGCGACGCGCTCGTCGACCTGCGCGCGCGACTCGACGACGCGACGCGCGGCGCGTGCCTCGCGGCGTACTGGCGCGCGGTGCGCGCGGCGTGCGACGACGCGCAGCGAATGGGCGCGGAGACGTTCGCGCGCGGACGGAAACGCGTCGACGACGAGGCGGCGCGCGCGTTCGGCGCGTCGCGGAGCGCGATGGCGACGCACGCGACGCTGATGGAGACGCTGGCGCGCGCGGTGCGCGCGAGCGCGGCGCGAGCGGGCGCGGAGGCTGCGGACGAGGACGACGCGGGACGACGACGCGGGAACGAGGGCGAGACGAAGACGAACGAAGACGCGCGGAGACGCGCGAGCGATGGCGGCGCGGTGCGACGAGCGATCGGGAGCGGATTCGCGACGGTGGTGACGAAGAAACGGAGCCGAAGGGCGGAGAGAGCGGGGAAGGCGAGCGAGACGCGGACGGCGCTGGGCGCGCCGCTGGGCGAATCGAAAGCGAGTCGAGACGCCACGGGAGGAGCGCTCACGGCGGCGCGATTGCGCGCGAGATTAGCGGTGGTGAGTCGAGGGATGGCGCGCGGAATGCGGGTGCGCGCGGACGTGGGGAAAGTTTTGGCGGCGGCGGCGAGGGCGCGCGCGAGGGACGTCGCGAGACGAGCGACGGCGCGCCTCGAGCACGCGCGCGCGGTCGACGGCACGCGGTGGACGTCGTCGCCGTCGAATCGATCGGTTTCGAAAGCGCACATCGCGGCGGTGATTCGCGAGGAGACGGGAGAGGTGATCGTCTGATTCGCGACGCGAAGCGCGGCGTTCGAGCGCGACGAGACCCGCGAGGGGCGTTACGGTACCTTTTTCTTATTGAGACAAAATTCTAGTACATTCTAGCCATTCAGTTGCTGTATACATATTAGGTTTTCTAGCGCACGTACCGACGCGCGCGCGATCGGACGTCGACGCGATCGGACGTCGACGCGTTCCCCGCGATTCGACGTCTCGCCAGCTGTCGCCCGCCGTCTAGTCGAACAACGCCCGCAAGCTTGCGTTCGACCGTCGCGTCCCCGCGCGCGTTCTCGGCGTCGTCAACAACCCCAACGTCGCCGTCTGCGCGTGCGCTTCCGCGCCCACGCGCCACGTCATCACGCGCGTCGCCTTTTCTTCGCTCGCGCGTCTCGTCCGCGCGCTCAAACCGTCGAGCGTCCCGCGCGTCGTCCCCTCCCGCGTCCCTCGTCGTCGTCGTTCGCGCCTTCGCGTCCCCCCGAACTCATCCAGCGCGTACACCACCAATTCATCCGTCATCGCGTCCCGCCGTTCGCTCGCGGCGAGCGATTCCGCGCGTCCTCGCGCGTCGTCCCCGCGTCGTTTCGTCTGCGCGATGTGTCTTTGCGCCGCCGCGGGCGCATCCGCGGGCGTCGCGTCGATCGTGCGTCGTCGCGCGAGCGGCGACGGCGCGGCGAACGTCAGCGCGATGGCGGCGCGGTGCATCTCGAGCGCGTCGTCCCGTTCGATTCCGCGCGCGCGTGTGGCGACGCCGCGTCGTCGTCGATTCGCGTCAACGTCACTTTTTAAAAAAGTGCGTTTCGGGCGGGAAAATCGTGACGATTCGTATCGCAACACGGACCTTTTAAAGGCGATTTTTTGCGCCTTTTTCGACGCGACGGTTGGCGTCGCGCACTTCGAGACGGTCGATATCGACGGCGGCGCGGCGGCGATGGAGCGCGCGAGCGCGGCGCGCGCGAGGCGGCGGTTGCGACGGGCGTTCGCGGCGATGAGGCTCGAGGCGGTGGAGAACGAGGATGATCATGCGGTATATCTGGCGAATCATGGTCTGGACGCGCTCGAATGTGACGGGACGGCTGTGATTGTGACGAGCGCGGCGGTGCCGGCGTGCGCGGCGTTTCTCGGAGACTTGGAACTCTTGCGGTTGGCGCGCGAGCTCAGGTACGAGTGGAACTGGACGACGTGCGCGTATGCCGCCTATAATGGAAACTTGGAGTGTTTGAAGTACTTGCGCGAGCACGGATGTGATTGGGACGAGGAGACGTGCATAAGAGCCGCCAAGAATGGACATTTGGAGTGTTTGAAGTACGCGCACGAGCGCGGGTGTCCTTGGAACGAGGATACGTGCGCGAATGCCGCCGAGAATGGACATTTGGAGTGTTTGAAGTACGCGCACGAGCGCGGGTGTCCTTTGAACGAGGATATGTGCGCGTATGCCGCCGAGAATGGACATTTGGAGTGTTTGAAGTACGCGCACGAGCGCGGGTGTGATTGGAGCGACTTGACGTGCGAGTCTGCCGCTTCGAATGGACATTTGGAGTGTTTGAAGTACGCACACGAGCACGGGTGTCCTTGGGACGAGTTGACGTGCGGTGCTGCCGCCTATGTGAACGAGATTGAATGTTTGCGATACGCGCAAGATCACGGCGCGCCCGATTCAGCGCATTACGTCGTCGATTGGCAACGAATGTACGTCAGCGCGGTGGACTTGATCGTCCAAATCGCACTGTCACATCAACGGGACGGCTACGTGTCGCTACGCGAGCTCACGCCTACGGTGAACCGCTTCTTGCGCGCGTGGCCGGAACTAGATGTGCGCGAAGAAGTGATAGGACAGCTGCGAGAATATTCTGACTTTGACCCCCTTGAAGAACCAACCCCACCGCGCGAGCGATTCTCGACAATGATAGACCTGTACGCCACGAAATGAAATCCGCGATCAGTCGACTCGACCGTTCGTCGTGACTCGCGCATAGACCTGAAATTTGACATGACATTTTGGCTACCTACTCGTCGTCTTCGAAGTCCTCGGGACGGCGACCGCGGCGCGGACGACGCGTAGAGGCGTCGTCGACGCGTCGACCGCGAGATTTAGACGATGACTTGCGCGGCGACTTGTCCTTGGAAGTGCGGTTGAGACGAACGCGGTCGTGGGCGGCGACTATGCCGTGCGCGTCGTAGTCGATGGCGGCGTCAAAGCCGACTTGCTTCAAACGACGGACGACGCCCGCGGCGACGCCGGAACCCGACGCACTCTTCGGATCGCCAATATAGTGGTACAGTTTGCCTTTAGGGCGCAAGATGCGCTTGAGATCGGCGTAGAATTCGGCAGAGTAGAGTTCGCCGGCGAGAGCAAACGTCGGCGGGTCGGTTATGATAACGTCAAAGCATGAGTCTTCAAACGTCTTGACGACGTCCGCACCGTTGCCGTACAACTGCTCAATTTCGCCTTCAAACAGTGCTTTTGAATGTGGGTTCATTCTGCACATCTTTGTCATCGTGCGATCGAGTTCAATCGTGGTAACGTCGGCGCCTCGAGCGTGCGCCATGCACGACGTGTACGCCAACCCCGTGCAAATATCGAGCAATCGCGCATTCTTGCGTATGGGCGCGACCGCTCCCAACTTTTTCTCCGTGTCTTCCTTCGGATCGACGCCGACGCCGAACCTATGCATGCTAAACCCCGCGATCAACGCCGTGGGCCACGTGCGCTCGCCGCTCGGCATCAACGAAACCGCTCGTTCGGTGTCGTCGCTAAACGTCACCACCTTGCGCGCCCCACCTCCGAGCCAATCGTCCTCATCGGCCGGCTCGTACACCCCTCGCTCATCGCCCGCGATCGTTTCGATCGCATCCCAAGCCATGAACACCTCGCGGTCGCCGTCCAGCGTCGCCCTCGCGCCGAGCGCGTCCACGCGCGCGTCGTTCGGCGTCGTAAAGTGAAAATCCCAGCTGACTTTGCACGACGTCTCGCCGTTCGCGCGCGCGTCGAGCAACCGCCGCGCTTCGTAGTGCGTGATCAACGGCGGTCGAGGATCGAGCGGAGGAAGCGGCGGGGCGTGCCGACGCCTCGGCGCGTCGTCGTCGTCGCGCGAGGCGCGCGCGGTGGCGCGAGAGGACGGCTGGCGGCGGCGCGAACGCGCGCGCGGCGCGCGCGCGCCGGTGGCGTAGGACGTCGAGCACGCGTCGAGCGCGGCGCGCATGTTTACGCGCGGGCGAGCGATCGAGGCGCGCGCGAGAGTGATGTCTAAGTCGGTTGGGTCTACGACAACGCTACGGCGGTTGACTGAGCGGGACGGGACAAAACGTCGGGACGTTCTCACAGTCCGATCGCGTTGGACGCCGCCTCGGCGGAGAAACCGTGATTGTCCGGACTCGTCGATTGCTTCACTGGATTTCGCGGGGCGGTCTTCGGTATTTGAATCGCGACGCCGCTCTTGTTGGTTTGCGAACGCGCCTCGACGAGGGCGCGAAGCTCTTCTCCTCCTCCGCTGGCGTTGATTAAGAAGTCCTTGACGAAATTAGCGGCTTTCTTCTCGCTTCGCATGGCACCGAGCTCGCGCACGCATGAATCGAGGGCTTGCTGCGTCATTCCGGGAAGACTCATCAAGATTTGTACCACGGATTGCGTCTTCGGGGTGAGCCAAATGATGATGTCGCGAATCAAGCCGAGAATGTCGGCTTGGTGCGCGGCGTTGGAGCTTTGCGTCAGCGCCACGAGGGTGGCTTGGAAGACATCTGAACCGACGCTGTCTCGCAACGCTTGCGGTGCGTTCGCGCTCCCGGCGGCGGCACACAGCCCGCGCACAAAGTTCACGGCGTGGCCGGTGGATTCCGCGTCTTCCCACGTGAGCGCGGCGGCCCCCGTGGCGATGCCGGCGCGAATCGCGTTAGCGTCACCGTGCGCGATCCAATCCAATATGTGTTTCCCTCCGGCGTACGATGTCCCTAATAGCGTGTTTGACATATCACCCATGACACCAGTCAACCCACTCCCTTTGGTCTTGCGCCCGAACGTGCCTTCGGGAGCCGCGACGATGGCGAGCATCGCGCAGTGGTCCCGCGTGATGTCGCGAAGAATTCGTTCAGAAATCAAATCATTCACCTCGACGCCATCCGTCTCGTCGTCTTCATCTCCTCTTTCTTGCGCCTTGGTCGCGTTCACCACGCGCGTGTTCGCCCATTCCTTGGCGAGGCGGTCGTGCAGCGCCGCGCACAGCGGGTTCACGAGCGCCGTCTGCCACATCGCGCGATGCGCCGCCGGACACCGCCCCATGATCGGTCGCACCGCCGCGTGCACGACTTGACGAACGTGCCTGAGCTCCATGTACGGCAGATCAGCTAACATAGACCCACCACACGCGCTCGCTAAGGCTTGGTTCGGGTAAAATGCCGCGGGAGCGTGAATGCTGAACAACGCGAAGACCGAGTACGAGCAATCGCGCAGGCATCGCATCCAATCGCGAGACGCGCTCGCCGTCGTGCTCGTCCCGGGTTCTTCCTCGTTGAGAACTTGCGTTCGCGCCGGACCGTGAATCAAATACGCCGCCTTCTCTTCGGGGCTCATTCCAAGCGCCGCGCCTAATTGGCAACTGTGCATCGCCGCGCTCCCTTGCGAAGTCCAGTACGAGTGAATTCTTCGCGCCAAGCACGAGACGAGCGAGACGGCCCATTCCATATGATCCACTGCCGGACATTCCGATATCGGTGGCGGTGGGTCCACGGGCTTCATCAAACCTGTCGGTACTTTAGCTGTTTCCGCATCACCCAAACTCCGTCGAAGACAACGCTCGGTGAGTTGTACGTCGTGAAACAGCTCCCAGTGCGCCGACGACAAGCCTTGCGTTCCGCCGGCGGCTTCGCCCGCCGCCATCGTAGAAATGGCCAACAGATGCTCAACCTCTGGCGAGAGCGCACCCCCAGGAACCCATCTATTTCGGACGGATGACAGCAGCCACTCGAGAACTTCGCGCACGCGCTGCGCGCCGGACGGCCCAGCAACCGCGAGGAGCGCCTCGGCGAGCGAACCTCGCTCGGCGCCGCTCAGTCGTCCGGAAGATTTCATGGTTTCGATTTGAGAGGCAAAAGCCTCCAGATGTGGGTTCAAAGCCTGTTGCCGTGATGTGAAACACGTTCGCGTTGTCCGTCAGTCGATGTAATCTCGAATCGCGCGCGTCAAAAATATGTGGCGACCACGAATCGAAGAGAAGCCGCCGAAGAGGCTGCGCTCGAGCCGCGTTCGCGAATTTATTTCGCGCCCCAGCATAAATCGAAACGAGTGAAAAGGCTCGTCAAGTTTTCTAAGAGGCGCTTTGGTGTCGAAAATCAGTCGAGCGCATCGATTGACGTACCGTCGGGGCCGCTGAACAAACTATGAGAATCGCCGCGCACACTTTTTGTCTCGCCGCCTGGCCCGTGCGCCCGCTCGCGACGATGTCGCGCTGCCGCACCGGCGGCGCTCCAGATTGTACGTCGGCGGGCAATTCATTCAAAATTGTAAAAAGTCGACTCATTATCGTCAGAGCCACTTCTGGACGCGCCCGGGCAAACTTGCCGAACGTTTCGAGCAATTTGGACACCTGCGCGTTGCTCAGCGGCGCCTTGAAGTCAATCGCCACGAGCTGGCCGAGGAGCGCCTCCAACGTGCTAGCGAAGCCCATAAACGACGGACCCTCGGTCGGAAGAGCGACCATGATGGCTTCTAAAAACGACGTCGCACCCTCCAGAGCCGCGCATTTCGTTTCATCCGAGCTATTCGCCAAAGGTCCGCCTGGTTGCGTCCACGAAATCACCATCAGCGTGTTTTGCGACGCTTGATTCGCCGCGCTGCTCGGACACAACGCCGTGCACAACTTGGTGATGTCCATCCATTTCGCCCGAAGCTGCACCCACGTCTCGCGAAGCTCTACCACGCTTTCGAATTCATCGGCCCAATCTTCCGCTTTATTACCCGGAATACCATTGGTGTCAAACCCAGAGGCGATGCCCGCGCCGGCGTTGAGCCACACGCGCGAGATTTCGAGCAAAACCTCAGGAGCGCCCATGGGAAGAATCCCGTTCGGCTCGAGCTTTTGCGCGTTGTATGGATTATTAACTCCTTGCGACGGTGGTCCTCGCACGAACGTCTTGGGAAGCTCGGCACCCATGGCGCGGAGCATCACCGGCCACGCGCCGATGACGACGTCCAAAACCTCCAAACTAGGAAATCGCGACAGCCCCATCAATCGCTCGAGGAACACGTTACGCGTGCTCTCGTCCGTGATCGTGCTGAGATGGTACCCCGCCATCGATGTCATCGTCTCACCCAGTCTCTTGATGAACATGACTTCTTCTGGATCGCTCACGAGATCGGCTTGGTTCGGGTGCGAAATCACGCGTTCCGCCGCCGTGGACATCGCGTTCGCCGCGAGCGTCAAACCCTTGATGATATCCTGATCATCTTGCTCGTCCACGCCTTGCGCGACGTTGGCACGGCGAGCGACGACGTGTCTCAAAGCATCGCACGCCGCGCAACGAAATTCATCGCTCGCCTGCGGTTCGTGACGTCCGGCGCGAGTCAGTCGAGAGTCAAAAAAAACAAACACACCGGCGCTTTGTCGTTCACGCGCGCCTCGGACAGTACTAGCAAAAATTCCACATAGGGATGTTCGGATGGTTGATCCTTATTGGATTATCATCATCGGCGTCGTGCGTGTTCGTGTGTTGGACGAAGAAAAATAAGACGCGCGCGCGAAGAAAACTAGACGCACCAAGAGCATCCCGCACGCCTCGATCAAACCGCTCCGCATGATTGGCGCCAACGGCGCCCACTCGCTGTACACCGCAGCCGCCCCGAGCGCCGCATTCACCGCCGCGGCGTGCCTTTTCGCCACCTCGCGATCCGTCGCCGCGGTCGCCTTGGTGTAATGCTTCTCCATCAGCGCGTAAATCGCCGGCAAAATCGTCCCCACCGTGCTCGACAACCCGCCCAACAACTCTCGCATCTTCCCACCTATCATGTCCTCGTTATACACCGCCACGTCCTCCGCGACGTACCGTATGACGTTCACCCCCATCTCCGCCCTCTGCGCCTCGTCCCCCGTCGTCATGCTCACCAAATCCGGCACCAACCTCGTCCACAGACTCGCGCCCTCCTGCCGCACCGTCTCCGCCACGAGCGTCGCCGCCTTTGATTTCACCGCGTACGCCTCCGCCGCGTCTCCCGCGCTCACCTCCAGCAGCATCCTGTGCGCCAAGCTCGCCATCTCCATCCGCTCCTCCGCCGTCAGCCCTCGCCAGCGCGTCCGCGCCACGTCCCGCAGCACGCCGAAGCCGAAGTGTCGCGCCTCGAGCCCGCGTCCCCGCGCGCACAGCGATCGACACGCCTCCATCGCTCGTCGCGCGTCGCCCGTTTTCAGCTTCGCATCGCCATCGCGCGTCATCGATCCATCGTCAGTCACCGATCGCGTCGCGTCGCGCGTCGTCGTCGCGTCGTCGTCGCGTCTCGTCGCGTCGCGTCGTCGCGTCGCACCTCCCGCGCGAGTTCGACCGCCTCCGCGCGCGCGCGCGCGCCCTCGGCGCCGCGCGCGGCGCGCTCGAGGGCGTCCGCGCATCGCGCCGCGACGTCCGACATGCGGCGCGGTCGCTCGCGCGCGCGCCGCGGTGCGTCGTCGCGCGGCGTCGGCGCGCCGCGTCGTCCCGGCGCGCGGGCCCGCGGGAGTCCCCCTGTTTCTGGGTCACGACTCGTCGATGCGTCCGATCGACGGGTATCGTATTCGCGATATCGTTTGTGGTATGTATAAAAAATAAATCGGTGCGGCGGTACGGCGACCGACCGCGGGACCGACCGACCGACCGACCGACCGCGCGATCGCGCGCGCGCGTCGCGCAGACGCGCGCGCGCGACGACGCGCGCGACGACGACGCCGAAGGCGATGCGCGCGACGCCGTCGACGCGTCGCGGCGTCGCGCGGGCGACGCGCGGGCGCGCGGCGCGACGCCGACGCGCGATGCCGACGGCCCGACCGCGCGCGACCGACGACGCGACGGCGCGCGACGCGCGGACGCGGGCGCGGCGCACGATCCTGGGCGTCGATCGAGCGACCGGGGAAGCGATTCCGGACTGGGACGAGTGCGCGGAGTGGCGGGCGCGGGCGCCGCCGAGCGCGGAGACGCTCGGGCTGCTGGACGCGTCGATTTTCGCGCTCGCGCTGCCGGGCGTGGCGGAGCTGCTGTTGGATCCGGTCATGGGCGCGGTGGACACGGCGTTCATCGGAAGGCTGACGGGAGACGGCGCGGCGGAGGCGCTGGGGGGGTTGGCGGTGAGCACGACGTGCTTTACGTTTTGCTTCAAGTTGTTTAACTTTTTAGCCGTCGTCACGGGACCGCTCGTGGCGGCGAAAATATCGGCGAGCGGGGGGCGGGATTCGGTGGAGGGGCGGCGGGCGGCGAAGAAGACGGTCGGGAGCGCGATGGCGCTCGCGCTCGCGCTCGGGTTCGCGACGATGGGGATCATGGAGGTTTTCACGGATGATTTATTGGCGTTTTGCGGGGCGAGTCACGAGGCGTATCTCAACCCGAGCGAAGATTTGCTTCCCGACGCCGACGTGCCGACGATAAAGGGGATGTTGGAGTACGGGGAGGATTACTTGCGAATTCGCGCCGCGTCTTTGCCCGCGTGCTTGATCGTCATGGTGGGCGTCGGCGCGTTTCGCGGGTTGTTGGACACGCGGACGCCGCTCTACGTCGCCGTCGTCACGGAAATTTTCCACCTCGGCTTGGATCCGTTTCTCATTTACGGCATCGGCCCGTTCCCGGCGTTCGACGTCGCCGGCGCGGCGACGGCGACGACGGTAGCGGAATGGATCGGCGCGATTTGGTTTTGGAAGCTCATGATGGATGAGGAGATTTTAGATTTTCAATCCGTCTTTCGTCTGCCAGACGAGTCCAACGACGACTTGGGTACGCTCGTCAGCGGATCGACGTCGCAGCTCGCGCGAACGGTGCTTTTACAAACCGTACTCGTTCGCGCCACGTCGACGGCGGCGATGCTCGGCGTCGCGGGCGCGCATCAAGTGTGTTTGCAGGCGTGGTGGATCACGCTGTTTGGCTTGGACTCTGTCGCCGTGAGCGCGCAGGCGTTGGTGGCTGCGAGTCTCGGGAAAAATGACGTTCCCGGCGCGCGCATCGCTGCCGATCGAGCGCTGAGCTGGGGCGTCGGCGCGGGCGTTCTCGTCAGCGTCGTCGTGTTCTTGTCCGCCGATCAGTTGCCGTATATATTCACCAACGACGCCGAAATCGCCGCGCAAGCGGCGACGCCGATACGAATCTTAGCCCTCTTGCAGCCGCTCAACTCCGCGGTTTTCGTCGGCGACGGCGTGTTTCAAGGAAGCGCGGATTTCGACTTCCTCGCCAAAGCCATGGCTATTTCCGCGGGAGGGGGCATCTTAGCGCTGACGGCGGCTGGGCAAATGGAAGGCGCTTCGCTCACGTCGGTGTGGCTGGGGATGGCGACTTTGATGTTCGGTCGAGCCGCCACGCTCGGTTGGCGTTATTTCAAGGACGACGAGTCTCCACTCTACGTCACGCCATCCGAGTGCGCGGTTTACTATGACGATTTACCGAGCGTGGACGTCGACTTCGTCGACGTCGACGCGAAGGTTTCGAAAGACGAGACGACGAAGCCGCGATGAGCGCTCCTCGACGACGACGACGCCGACCCGCGTTGTTGTTCTCGTCGTTGTTCTCGTTGTTGTTGTACAGTACAAACGTGTTGTAACCTATTTAAGCGCGCGAATTGCACCACCCACGCCGCCCACCGCGCGCCGCGCGCGTCGCTACGTCGTTCCCTCCGTCGTCCTTCGACAGTCGCCTCGAAGCACTATTTTCGCCGCCCGTCCCACGCACCGTCCGACGTGCGCCGCGTCGTGCGGAAACACCACGATCGACCCTCGCTTCGGGCGCACCGAAAACACCACCGAATCCTCGTCCTCGACCGTTTCCAAAAAATCCGTCGTCCCGCCGTCGTCCTCCGGCGTCGTCGTCAGGTACAGCAGCATCGACGCGTTCGTCGTCTCCCCTCGCTCCGGGCACACGCGCGCGCCGTCGACGTGCGATCGTATGTACCCGCCGGAGTTCGCGTCGTAATCGATGAACCGCAAATCCGCGCTCACCCACTCCACGCCGAGCGTCGCCGGCATCGCTTCCGCCACCGCGCGCGCGAGCGCCGCGTCCCGCACGAATCGCCGGTTCGCGCGCATCATTCCCGACGTCAGCGACACCGGCGCCGCCTCGCGCGCGTCGTCCAGCATCGCGCAGAACGTCTCGTCGAACGCGTTCTCGCGCAGCGCCACGCCCGGCGGCGGACATCGCGCGGACATCACCGTCGCGTCGCGATGTGCGTTCGGATAGCGCGCGTCCCGGCGTCCCGGCGGCGCACAGCGCGACGCGCGACGACCGACGAACGACGCGCGGCGACGCGACCGCCATGGCGTCGCGCGCGATCGCGCACCGCGCGATCGACGGTCGCGTCCGCGCGCGCGCGGGACGGACGACGCGCGGGACGACGGCGAGGCAACCCTCGAGCGCGAACGCGGCGACGACGCGACGACGCGCGACCGAACGCGCGCGCGACGCGGCGACCGGCGCGGGCGGGGAGAGTTTGGATTGGATGAACGACGATTTCGTGCCCGCGGGGAAGGCGAAGAAGAATAAAAAGGTGCCGAAGAAGCAGACGCAGGCGGCGTCGGCGTCGGCGGCGACGCCGAGGGCGTCGGCGTCGGCGGCGAAGAGCGAGCGGGGGAACGCGAGCGCGGCGGGCGCGGGAGGCGCGGTGGCGGCGGCGGACGACGCGGGCGCGGCGGTGAACGACTGGGAAAACGAAGAATTCGTCAAGCCGAAGAAGAATAAAAAGAAGGGACGGACGAAACCGGCGTTCGTGCCGCCGCCGGCGCCGGCGCCGAAGGAGG
>Ga0257114_1000256_pt1 | contig 41145 bp, 18 predicted proteins | sample SI112_10mmetaG_FD_190149 | JGI IMG/M metagenome (GOLD analysis project Ga0257114, IMG submission 190149) | Marine microbial communities from Saanich Inlet, British Columbia, Canada - SI112_10m | ecosystem: Environmental > Aquatic > Marine > Inlet | place: Canada: British Columbia | collected...
ACCTGTACCTGCTGCGATGTAGATAACATCACCTGGCTCAAGACCGTGTGCAGTACCAATTACTTTACTGGAATTGAATGTTACTTCGTCACCGGTTGCAACCTGAATGTTATTTGTAAGGGCATTACTTAGATAAACAACACCATTCTTTTCATCAATACCAGTGACAGTTGTCTCAGCAGGAAGTGCATTAGTTTCACCACCAGCATTGGTGTGAGTAACACCCATACCAAGTGTGATATCTTCGGTGATGCTCTTATAGAAAGTAGTTACACCAGAAGCAGCACCAGAAAGTGCTTTGTTTAGATAAATGTTAACACCGTTTACACCAACAACTCTGGTATCGTTAGCAAGACCTGTACCATCTACTCTTTGATTTGCAACAATGCCAGTTGCATCAGAAACAACAAGTTCAAAGTTACCTGCCGTACCAACACCTGTTGGTTCCCACTTGAACTGATTTAGAGTGATAAACTCTTGTGCAATAACACCAGTTGTTAGTGATTTAGTAACACCAGTATTTGCTAAAGCAGTTGCTGCTGAATCAACACCATGAAGTGTTAGTGGTAAGTTATTTGCTCTTACAAGGTAATAACCATACTGCTGATTTGCTGGACCAGTGAATGTAAATGTCTGCTCTGGATATGAAGCAGTTGTTGTTCCCACACCAAAGTCAAGTGATTGGTTGGAGAAGTTACCAGAGTTAGGAACAGATAGAACAAGTACATTACCGTCAATGGCACAAACGGTAGCATTTGAACCAACATTACCACCACTTACGTAATGTCCTACTGCAATGTTGAGTGTTGATGAAACAGTAATGGTATATTCTCCAGCAATACCGTCACCAGTGGTATTTACAATTGGTGACGTGATTGTTCTCACATTCCAACGTGTGCCGTCAAGTAGAATTCCATACTGACTAGTATATTGCTGATCCCATCTATTATCAATTACTGATGGATAACCATTGTTTGGTGCGGTTCCGTAACCAATCGTTCCAGACTCATTATATGGTTCAAAGTACGCTGCCTGGGTTGGAACATCTCCCTCAGAAGGTGTAGTATTACTAGTATATAACTTAAGAATCAAGTTTCTAGGGATATCTTGATTAGTGTTTACGAGATACCTTAGAGTCTGAAGTTCACCACTATCTGGGACTAAAAGTGCCATTTACCTGTCTCCGTGCTTTTATGAAACAAAATTTTTTTCCTATTGTTATTTATAATCTAAAAATATTTAGACTTTCATCTTTAGGACTACTGTGCATCTGCTTATTCCAGAGCAACTAAGTACACTAAATTTTAATACATCTGATGTGTTAATTACAGGTGTCCAAGTTGTTAGTTCAATGTCTTTATTTTTATTCTCATTTATCAACTTTGGAAATTCTGAACCTACTATTGAAGTAAAATTTGACGGGAAATCATCATACGTTGTTTTCTCAATATCAATGGCAATACTTCCGGTTTGATCTGATAATATCGACCAAGTTTCAATTTTTCCACCAATATCTAATGGTAAATATCCTTTGTCACCGGGAGTGATATTAATACTACCATTATCAATCATAAAAACAATATTTCTTGTAGCATCAGCTGCAGTAGCAAGTGCAACTGCAGAATATGATTGTCCTGCAGTTGGAGGTGATAAAAATGTAATTATATTGCCAGATATTTGATAATCAACTACTGGTGTTAAAAGAACACCATTTAGGGATACTACTAATTGCTGCTCATTAACTGGGAAGTATTCTTCACCATTTGCGTATAATGTAAAGTTAGTTACATTTCCATCAAATTGAGCAGAAATATCATCAAGAATTATATTACTATATTGTATCTGCTTAAATGGGACTTCATAGTTTAAGTCAACAGTAAACCTATCTTGTGAAGTTAGTCTTACATCATAATTTGTCATATACTAACTCCTGGTGTTACTAACACACTACCCTGAACAACTCTTGTCGAAAAATCATTTGGAGATGTTATCACCACATCATATAAGTACCTACCACCTTCAATTAAAGATGTGTTTGTTTTTGCCATAGACACTTTTACTTGACCACCAATTCTATTTGGAAAAGTTAAAGAAAATGGATACGAAGTTGACGAGTATGTACTTTTCTTGATTAAACCTTTTCCTGTATATCCAGTCAAATTCAATTTAGACCCATTGTCATTATATATGGTAAATGTACTTTGGAAATCTGTTCCCTGTTCAAGAACTAAATTGATTATTTTAGCTGACATCAGAAAAATAGATTAATAACCTTTATATATTTATCGTTTCAATTAGAGTCTTCAATGCACTTTTAATTTCCTCAATATCATTTTTCATTTTACTCAACTCTTGTTCTTCTATGGATTTTTTATTTTTTATTTTTATATACTCATTATATTGTGCATCATTGCAGTTTAGAACTGCATTGGTTTTTTCATCTCTATAAAAACCCACATTGTCTTTTATTGGAATCATAACGTTGCAATTACTCTTAAATCTCTAATATTTGGAACAAATGATTGATTTGTTCCTGCCATGATAATTTTAATTTGGAATCCATTAAACAATGGTAAGTTTTCTGCAGTGTATTCATAACTTCTAAAATCATTTAATGAAGTTGAAGCAGGAGCAAATGTATCTGGTTGTCCATCATTATCTTTAGGGTCAATTACATTACCATTTTCATCAAGATTCTTATATCCTGGGAATAATTCATACAATTGCTGATCATCTGGTGTATCAGGTCTTAGTATTCTATACATAACGATTAATTCATTTGAAGAATCCCTATACGCATCAAAGTAAACTTTTAAACTATCAGAACCCCTTTCTAATCTAATAACTTTTGATATGTATATTGCAGATGATGGATCATCATATAAACTATTAACCCTAGAATCTGTTTTATAGTTAGATACTGGACTATCAATTCTATTCATGGTTGTTATCATATCAATTCTATCAAGATCTACAACTGGTGACAACTTACTATCACTAGTAGATAGATTTAATTCTAATGTGAATGATTTATTTCCAAGATAATCATCTAAGTATTCAAGTTCATTTACGCTTGATGCAATTACACTTGGTGTTGATAGATAATTATTTGAGTTCAATGAAATTGATTGAAACTCTTTACTTACATAAGTATTTTCAGTTCCATTAATACTTTGACCAGAGAATGTTCTTGCTTTTGCCGAAATAGATGTTTTTTCTGGAATCATAGTTTGTATATTTGGTTTGATTGAATCAAACTGAATATTCTGTGTTGCTTTTGGTCCAGATATTGTGTTTGAACCAGAAGCAGAATCATCTAAATCATAAGTTCCACCAGATTTAGTATCCTTGAAGAACAATTTAGGACTAATAAATTTCCTATCTGTTCCATTGGATTCAGTATCAAGTTTAATGTGGTAACTATCTAAAGTGATAGGATACTTATTAATGTCAACATCTGCAAATGGATGTGTTCTATTAATTCTTCTCAAAGAAACACCATTAAATTCATATTTAAATACCGGTGATCCAACATTATGGTAAGGAATAACCATAGGGAGAAGAAAATCCTCTTGCCCATCAATAATTCCTCTTGTTATTCCAAGTAATGTATTTGTGCTGAGTTCATATGAAGTATATCTAATAACTTCACCATTGATTTTAACATATCCAGGATTTGTTACTGAAACTTCTAAGTTTTCAAAACTGGTGAATATGCCAACAGAATTTACTTGAATACTATTTGTCGATGCCTGATTATAGTCAGCAATGAGTTTTTCTGGTGCTATATCAGGTTCAATTCCAGTAAGTGTTACTTTATTCTGCTGTGAATACATTCCATGATTATTGTGATTTACTTTAAAATACAATCCATCATCAATTGTTTCAGAGTAATTGACGTAACCATCTGAAATGGTTGATATTCCTCCACCAGAATTTATATAAGATATTTCATTTGAAACACCAGATGTATTTACTTCATCTTGAACTTTATCGATAATTAGTGAGTTGAATGCTGAAATAACCCCAACACTATTCGGAATAGATAGGACCAAGTTTTTACCAAAACCACCTGTTTCTGAAGGTGAGACAGTTAAAGTATCACCTTTAGCATATCCTGTTCCCCCAATAGAAACAGTAGCAGCAATAGCAATATTATTCTCAATAGTTAGATTAATCTTTGCTCCAGAACCTCTTCCGGATAATGTTAAGAGTGGGGCATCAGAGTACGTTGCATTTGAAGTATATGCTGCACCAGCATTTGTGATACTCAAGACACTTCCAATGCCAATAGAACCAACAACACTTTCAAGTTTTCCAGAGAAATTGTCATAACCTGTTTGTCTTATTGTAATTCCTGGTACTAGATTTGTAATATCAGAACTACTTAAACTCAATGCAAGTCCAACTAAAACTTTTTTAGCAGATGATACTATTGGATTGGGTCTCAACGATGCTACTTGTCTATTTCCAATTCCAAGTTTTGGATTATATAGTCTAAAAGAACCACTACTTGAATTAAAATCTGCTCTGTATAGAGTAAACTTTAAGTCTTCCAATTGTGACTGTTCCCATGTAGCACCATTCTGTGATTTGAATAACGAACCTAATGTTGGTTGTTGTGAAACAAGAATTTTTTCCGAATCTGCATTGTTCACTGTTGAAATATCAACTTCAGTCATTCTAGAAATCCAAACATTATATTCTTCTGAATCTGATATTAAAACTAATGCATAGTCTTGTATTCCGCCTAAGAATATTGGAGATTGGAATGTAAATGTTGTTACAGCAGAAGCATCTTCAGAAGTATTGATAGCACTTGGAGATAATGTAACTTCACTAAATGGTAGTACTTCTTGTGTAGGTACACCTAAAGAACTTGTTCTTATTTGTAACGTTACGGGGATATCTGAGGTATCTTTTGATTGGAAAAATACATCACACTTAGTGATAAAAATTCCACTTTTATCAGTAACTTGGAATGTTTGTGCTAGTGGATCTCTCCATCTTGTTGGTGGTGGTGGATCGGCAGGAACTCTAACAATTTCAGTTACAATAATGGTACTTTCAACAATTTCTGTGCGAACAGTATTGGTGTTAACTAGAGTATTAGTACGGTCTACACTAAAGTCATTTGTTAATGATCTATTTTGTGGTGTAGCCGCAACTCTTTCAATATCAGCTTCTCTGATACTTAATGTCAATGATTCTACATTATCAATTGTTCCACTTGATGTGAAATTAGTTTCAGCAGAACTTTCTGAAACTCCTGGTTGTAATGAATTCGTTGAACTTGTTGATAATGTAAGTGTTTTTGTTCCTGTTTCAAATGTTGGGTTTGATAATATAGTTGGGTCTGGGAAGAATAATGATGCAATTAATGTTCCAGATTTATCAGTGATAAGTCTTATATCTGATACTTCTGCAATTGCATTACTTGTTTCTCCAATCAATTGCATACCAACAGAAATGCACCCAAAGAAATTTGAATCTGCTTGATTTTCCAAACTTGCAGTATCAACATTCAAAATTGTAGTTGTTGATGAATACGATGAAGAAAGTTGATTTCCTGAATTATATGGATTTTGTTCATAAACTTCTTCTGGAAAATTATATGGACCATACTTATGATTTTGTTTTGCTAGTCTGAATACAATTCCTTTATTATTCAAAATAGAAACAGGCATTTGTCCAATAATAGTCTCACCCTCAGCAAATGTGCCACTGACCATGTTTACTTCAAGTAGTTTTGGAACTACAAAATCATTCATGGCAATGTTATCAAAGAATGGATAGAATCTTGTAGAAGGTTTTAATCTACGAGAAATCATCTCAACGTTTCTGGAACGCATAAATCCAACAATTGACCTCGAAACAATTCTATCTCCAATAGAAACATTATTGAATCTTTCACTAACTTGCCATTGAATTCCTGTTCTGGATTGATTTGTTGTTTGTGTGAAAGTGTCTGTTATAAATTGTGTTGTTGTAGTTGTCGATGTGTCAACATTATTACCAGAAGATGAATTTACCTCTGTACTAGTTCCTGTTAATTCAGAATTTAGATTTGTAACTCCAGTCCAGTTAGTTTCCCAAGAATTCCAATTTATAGGAGATAATCCAGTATTTGTATCTGCACCCAATTGTGCCATAGCAGTTTTATATGTTCCATCAACATCTTCGGTTCTAGTTGTTAATCTTGTTTCAATCCAAGTATCAGTAGACGGGTTTAATTCAATTGAACCAATCCATACTGGTATATTAAATGGATTTACATTTACTGCTCTGGTTGCAAATTGATTTTTAGTGTATACCTCATCATTGTAATTTAGCATGACCACATCACCAACTCTCTTGAGATTGTTGGTTCCCAAATCTGTTGCGTGTCTTAGATCAATATTTGGGTTTGATGATTGTCCAATACCAATAATGGCTTCTGAACCAAGAATTAATCCAGTAGAAGTAGTATAATGCGTTGGTCTTACTACACCAATTGCAGTATCTGTACTTGCTTTATAAGATGGATTTGAAATATCACCACCAAAACCACTTTTAAAATTATCAACAAAGAAACCACATTTGAATTTATCTAAACCAGTTCTTGGATTTCTTATAAGTAAATTTTTGGTGTCAGTTTCTAATAAAGACAGTGAACTGTAATATTCCACATTGGAAAGTCTATCCTCTAATCTAGAGATATCTTTCATTCTATATCTCTTATGTGAAGAAAGAGATGTTTTTATTGTTTTTGTGTCATAAACATATGGTGGATAATAAATTGTTGCTATCTCTAATGAAGAATCAATAACATTAGGTGACTTTGGTGTTAATGATGGAACACCCTTATTTAAAACAAAAGCACCATCTTTTGTTAAGAACAACTTATCAATTCTAGCAAGATAGTAATTGTAAGATACATTTAAATTCTTATCTTTTGCAAATACATAATTAGATGAATTTGCCGATAGTGAGAATAATCTTGAGTCATATTCAAATGGTGATTTTGATGCAGAAGATGTATCAAATAATGAAACTCTTGGTCTAAAATCAATGATATCTGTATTTCTTACTCCATCGATTACGGGGATATTTTTACTATATCTATCACTATCATAAGAGTCAACTGATACAAAGTCACCATCATCGGATGAGTTAATTGAATATTGATTATATACAATTTTAATTTTTTTAGTTGGGGAAGAAATTTCAGACTTTCTAATTATTCTTGAGTAATCATAATATTCAGATCTCTGACCATTATCAAAAATAAAGCTATTTTTAATATTCTTATCACCAAGAACTACAGAAAATACTTCTCCACTAATATTAGTCTCATCAGAAATAATAGTCTCATTTAGTGAGAATCTATTTTCATTAATATACACAACATCAATTGTGTTTATACTATCACTACCGACAAAGTTTGCAACAGCCCCACTAGTTTGACCCACAAGTCTTTCACCCTTTAATAGATTATTAACACTAGAGTTGAGTGATGTTAATGTTACCTTTGGTAAATTGGGATCTGAACTAGTAGATGATTCATAAATTCCCAAAATTCTCTCAACATCAGGAACATTAAGAGAAATTACTTTGTCTTGTACTCTTAATCCATAATATTCATTATAGATTAATCCATCATCAAGAGTTGTATTTCCAATACCAGAAGCAGGTGACGATGAACCATTAACGACTAGTGCATTGCATCTGTTATATAATTTTCTTTTTACTGTAGTATTAACTTTTCTATATGAAACTGTAAGTATTGCTGAACCATTACCAGACAAGTTACTTAAACTTACAGTTCTTCCTGATAGTTGTATTTTCTGATTAGATAATGATTCGATTGATCCATTAGATATAAAAGTTAAGTTATAATCTTCTTCATCAAATGGTTCTAAAGTTAAACTAGTATCAGTTTCTAATGTTGCACTATATGCATTTGCAGAAACTGTAATTGGATATGACTTTTTAATTACTGATTGAGCATTGCTTAAATCAACAGAAGAAATATTCTTATGCTTTAATTTTGTGTATAAAAATGCGTTTGATGTATTTAATATTTCTAATGTTACCTTTTTAAAGTCATTAGTTACTATAGTTGCCACTGGAAGTGTGCCATCATTGATGCCAGAGATATTTCCAACTTGTGCAATCTTTACTATATCTGCCGTTTTATCAATTTCTATAACTTTATTTAAAGTTGGTACACTATTCCCCTGTTTTGTATATGAGACAATATCACCAACATTAAGTCCTTCATAGAATGAACTTGATGAAGTTGTGACTGTACTCTCACCAGCAGATTCACCAGTTATAGTAAACTGTGCTGAAATATCTGCTAAATTAATTTTATTAGAAAGAACTGGATCTGCAGTAAAGCTTCCAAGGCTACTTCCAGAATTATCAGTTCTTAATTGGTGAACATCACTAAGACTATAGTCTCTTACTTCACTGATAACTCTTCCATCATCAACCCCATCAATTATTATTGCTTCTTCTTTTTTAAAATTACCAGATACTTGATATAAAGTAAGTACATTACCATCTACAACATCTGATACCAAATAACCACTAGCTGAACTATTTTTTCCTTCAATGAAAGTTGAAGATGTTTTTGATAAACTGGTATTAAGTGTTATTGTTGTATATGTTTGAATATCATAGAGTGAACACTCATATTGAGTTGTCGTATCAGTATACTCTGCATTTTTTAATTTTAGATTGTATACTCTAGCAACACCAATTTTACTACCAGATGCAGAACCTGGAGTTAATGTTCTACTATCATACAATTCTACTGTTGATGTATTGTCAAATCCGACAGGGATGGAACCGTAAACATTATTGATAATTATCTGTCTGCCAACACTAAAAGGAACAGAATCGTTTTCTGCTTTTTCAGTATCTCTTGGTTTTTGGAAATCTATAATTGAACTGCTTATGGTTTCAACTGCATAACCTTTTATATAAGCTTTTCCTGGTGAAATTTGTAAACACCCCAAATTATCATTGGGAATATTTCCTTGCTTTGTTTCCTGATTTTTAAGATATATTCCATTATTTCCAACTCTATTGTTTAATGACTCTTTAATAGAGATATTATATGGTTTTATATAATAATCTCCAGATTCTTCATAAGTCCTTCTTGCTAACTCATCTCTAATTAAATTATAATTAGAATCTTTAACGAATTTCTGTAATACACCATTTTCTACTCTTAAAAGTTCAACAAAATTTTCATCATTAAAATTATCAATATCTTTTTTTATTAATGTAACACCCACCTGTAGTCTATCTGCTCCAGGTGCAGAAAAATTAGAAAATCCCTGGGCATTATCATATAAATCATTATAATTGTTTGAAGCAACTGATAATTCTTCATTAATTAGTAAACCAACTCTATAACTTGGTGAGTTAGAGTATTGATCTAAAATAACAGTTTCTGAATTGACAGTTACAAAAAATCCTCTAATAAAGTATACACCATCCCCAATTTTTACTGCAGAACCAACTGATGTTGAACCAGAAATGATGGTTGTTGCAAAAGTTGTATCTTCTCTTAATGATGATAATCCATAAGAAACATTTTCTTCAATAAATAAATTCTCACCATCAACAAAACTACTTGTTGAAAAATTTGTGTTACTAGAACCTTGATATTTGATGTATAATGTGTAGTTTCCTCTCTCTGATGTTAAATTGGTAATATAATTTTCTATCTTTGCGGTAACACCACTCACCTCTCCTCTGATATTTTTTCCAACTATTTCATTAATGTATAATGAAACTGGTATACCTAAATGAGTTTCATCAATTTCAATACAAGTATAGTTTGAATCATACGATAATTGGCCAGGTATAACTACAGAACCCTCTTTAAAGAAGTGTTGTCCAAATTTTTCAATTTGATTTTGTAAAATAGATTGTAATGTAGTTAACTCCCTTGCCTGTATTGGAGTAGCAGGCTTGAACAAGACCCGCTGATAATTTTTATCAGGATCAAAGTCGTCAAAATATGGAGAAATATTTAAATTAGTATTTTGTGGCATTTTTTTTTAAAACTCCAATATGATTTTGATATCTTCTTTTTGATTAGCTGATCTTGGGATTGGTTGCCTGTTATCAACGTAGATTATATCACCTGACTTTTTGTTAAATTCTGCAGATGAAATCCCAGAGACAAAAGTACTACCTAACTGATATGTCCTATTATTTATTACTGTACTTACACCAGTAAAATTAGTATCAATTGATAATGATGCATTAGACCTATCACAATTAATTATTAAATTTCCACCAGCAATAGGAGAAGAATTAAATTTGTTAAGACTATAATTTACACCCGCAGTTGCTAATCCAACTGGTTGATAGTATTTTAGAACTCCAGTAATAGAATCCCAAGATGCTACAAATCCAACAGCAGTAGTTCCTGAACCAATAGTTTGTGTGATTTTAGAATCTACTGGATATGTTTCATTATTTGCTGTAGTTATACCAGAAAGTTTAATGGAGTCTAAAGCACTCACCTCATTTAAACTTAACTTTTCAACTTCACTTCCAAATACAGTAGGGTTTTTAATTATACCAACTCTTGCAAAGTCGTTTCCTAAAATGACATCAGGGTTTGATTCATCTGTTGCATATCTTGAATATACTAGTACTCTATACGCACCAAGTTCTTTGTAAATATCAAATCCATGACCACCCTTTGGTGGGATTATGACATTAAATTCTGATATTGTTCCATTATTTGTTAAGTCTAACGGTATTCCAGGAGCACCTGGTTCAAATCTAATAATTCCACTTGTATAACCAGAACCACCATCTGTTACAAATATTTCAGAAACTTTACCAAAAGAGTCTACAGTAATTGTTGCTTTACCCCCACTCCCATCACCTAATATTGGAATATTTGTGAATGATTTTGAAATTGGTTGATACCCAATTCCTCTACTCGTAATTGTAATTATTTCAATTTTACCATCAATTCCATTATTTTTTGTTGATATTGTTTCACCAATATTACCCCAATTTTCTGGAACAGGTATAAACTCAATAGAGTCAAATTTTACAATTTCAGATGGTTTAATTGTAAACAAATATTTCCAAATATAACCATCTCCACTAGTTCCTGCTGGTCTTGGTTCTAAATCAATGAATTCTGGTTGGTCAAATGAAGGTCTGCCAGATGGATTTTCTGGATCACTTCCATTCTGAAGACATGCATAAACTCTAAAATCTTCATTTATAACATAAAAGTTTGATTCGTAAAGACTGGGTTGATTTGTTATTGGGGTTTTATTATAGATTGTATAATCGTGACGATACATTTCATAAGTTGTTCCTGAAGTCCAATCAATTTTTCGTATCATCCTTCGGACATCTTGGCTAGTCACCTTTTTCATAGACAGTATAGTCTCTTTAATTCTATTTTGCTCCTCTATTCCATCAGTAGGAGAATATCCTAGACCCCAAGATTCAGTACCACCAGCCTGTGGGTTGAGACTATTTGGTTGACCAATAAAAGTATAATATGTATTAGATGTATTACCAACAGAAACGAAACTTTGTATAAACGTTTCGGCGTTCATTACTCTAAAATTTTCAGTGATAATAGCAGGCATTTTTATACAACACTTTTTCTTTATTTATTGCTATTTTATAGTACGAGTTCTATAGACTTGTGGTGCAGTAGAAAGACCAACCATTCCGTCATCATTATTTACGATAAAGTCCTTTGGATCAAAGGTTCTTCTATTTTGATAATCAAATATCTTACCCCAAGAATATCTTCCAAAAATACCATTAGTATTTGCAGTAGTGTCAACAAACGCAGTTATTGGTTGTCCACTATACTCTGAACCATAAGCAAACATACATCTTACAGTGACAATTCCGATACCACTTTCTGGTTGCGTAATTCTTTCTGCTCGATATACACCATTAATGGTTCCACCTGATTGTGCTGTACCTACTTTAGACTCGGGATAGTTGTTTAATCCACCACTGTAAGTAGTAATTCCAGTAAGTGCTTGACCAACAACGGTATTACTTTCAGTAATTACAAAGTAATCACCAACTTGAATTTCACTGAAATTAACCCCATATGTATTAAGAGATGAATAACCAATACCTAAAGAACTATTATCATAACGTTCTGATTCTAAATCAAAGTTAATGAATGAATTTCCAACTGAAACGTTTCTAATTAATCCAAAATCACCAACTACTTTTATTGATCTAACTGTCTCAAAATGAATCGTATCTGATTCAACTATCACTGGAGGTGAAGGTATTAAATCATATCCGAATCCTGGATTTGTAATAGTTACGGAAGCAACTGAACCATCAGTTACAGTAGCAATACCAGTTGCCCTATTATATACAGGTTCAGAATATATACTGGTTCCAGCTAAACCAACAGCAACAAATCTACCATTATTAGAAAGTACAGGTACATTTGGGTTTCTTAATTCTGCTGGAGGGGGTTCTGGTATAAATCTCAAATCCGTCAATTGCGCTGTAGTGTTAGTATCTCTGTAAATCCATTCTTCTAGATTGAGTGAATAATATAGTTGACCCGAATCACTTAAAGCAAAGTACATCCCATACTCATATCTTATTTTAGTGAAGTTGAATATTAAACTAGGAACAATTCTTACCCAATCAGAGGTTCCAGTACTAGACCTTAATATTGTTCCTTGATTACCTACGGCAATAAAGTCTCTTTCATTCCATATTATATGATTTAAGTTTCTTGTTGATGGTATACCATATACCTGTGTCCAAATATTGCCATTATCACTATAGATGATGGATGAATTTTCACCAACTGCAATTATTAATGTTGAGTTTGCTGCAACACTATTTAAATTACCCAATGAAGGTGGTGTTTTTTCAAAGAATCTTGTTGAAGAAATTCCAGAAGAAGTAAATACCCCACGATTATCACCAATTGCAATCCACATATCTTTTGATGTGCTGTAAATAACCTCATTTAAATCACCAGTATATGAACTGGGGGTTATGGTTGGTGTTGGTGAAGTAACACTAAATGTTTCTTTTAACCTAGTCATTTCTGTCCAGGTCATTGACGTACCACCAATTCCACTTCCTCTAACTATTGTTGCAGTATTGCCAACTGCAATAAAATTGTCTGTAGGTGCAAAAGCAATTGAATTAAAATCTATAACCTCAGTACTACCATACCCAATTGTGGATTCTTGCCATTCTGTTCCATTTGTTGAGATTCCTAAAATATTACTAGAACCAACTGCAACAATAGGAGTAGAAAGTAAAACTGCATTAAAATTAAAATTATCACTAACACCCCCTAAACCATTCCAAATGTAAATTGGATCTTTCCTTTTAATTAAAGAAGATGAAATTACTAAAACTGGATTAACTATTGTATCATAACCAGAACCAACATCTGTAATTGATAATGCCTCTACTGAAGATGCTGTATTTACAGTTGACTCAACAAGTGCTGGTCGAATTGGAGTATCTTTTACTATGTTTATATTTCTCAAACTCTCTTGTAATTTATCAACGTCAGTAAATAATGGGAATGCATTATTTACATAAAGTTCAACATCATCCTTTTCAACGGATTTGATTAACCTAGTAATTGGTGCAACCCTGGAACGTAAACTTGGTCTTGCTTTAGAGTACAAGACACCATTAATAATTCTATCTTGTGTTTGTTTTTTCCATCTTAATGGTCTTTCTGAAGTTGGGTCTGTATTAATGCCGAGACTATCATATGTGAATGTGTCTAGAGTATCGGTAGAAATAATCTTTTTAACAACTCTTTCAAATTGTTCTCTATCTTCTGGATCAAGTCTATTTTCACCAATCTGTATAATATCACCTTCTTTAATTGTTTCTGGTGGATCTACTTGAATTACATCTAAATCAGAACCCCTAAAGAATAGAATAGTGCATTTTGAATTTCTCAAAGGTGCTTCCTTAAATACAATTCTGGAACCATTCCATATGTATGAATAATATGGTTGCTGAAGCACGTCATTAATGAAAACAAATAAATTGTTTTCCATTTTCATGTCTGATTCTCTTTTAGTTTTTAGACTTAAAACTTTAGTTTCATTCCCTTCAGTAACTGTTAATGTAAATTTCTTCTTTCTTCCATTAAATAATCTTGAAACATCGTCAAACTGAATAAACTGTCCTGGATAAAAACCACTAAATTTATCAGATATTGCGTCATCTACAGTAACTACAAATTCAGTAAACGGTGTATTTGTAACTGTTCCACCAAAATCATAATCATGTGCAATAGTGGAAATTCCTGTGTTTATAACAATTTTGCTATCTTCAGTTCCATCTAATGCAGTAAATACATCAAAAGTATCACCTACAGTATTATAACTTGCACCTGGATATGGGAAAAGGGTCGATGTAATTCCAATAGTTGCTGTTCCATTGTAACTATAGACAGAAATTGAATCATCAGAAGACCTGACAAATGTATGTGGTGCTTGGATATCCTGTCTTACTGAATATGGAATACCAGCAATAAAAGTATGATTTGACTGTGGTTCATGCTTGATTGCATTTGTAGTAGATCTTATAAAATTGTGTGGAGAACCAGATTCTGAATATACACTTAATGAATCATTACTTGTCCTAACAAAAGTATGTGTTGACTGTGGTAAATGCTTAACTGAATTTGCTGCTGCACTGACAAAAGTATGTGCTGCTTGTGGTTCATGCTTAATAGCACCAGATTCAGCAACTCGGAATATATGTTCGGATGTATCAGAAGATGTACCTACATTAATAGTGAATGTTCCATCTTGATGTTCCAATTTTCCTGTTGATGATGCAGCAATAAAAGTATGTGTACCAGTATATGAAGATGGACCAACATTAATTTGGAATGTATTTGAAGTTACATTAGATATTCTCAACCAACGACCTGATGGATAATCATATCCAGAACGAGGATATGATTTTAGTTCTACATTACCATCCAAATCACATGTATAGGTTAATGCATTATCTGAAATCTTAACAAAATCACCATTACTAAATCCATGCGAAACTACTTCTAAAGTAACTACTCCAGATGCCGCATCATAAGGTGCATCAGTTGTGGTATGTGTAGTTAATCCCACACTAGTAATCTCTATCGATTTTCCTGCATATGGATCAGTACCAGGACGTGGATAGGTATGTTCCGTAGCATGACCATCTAAAGCACAAGTAAATGTGAATGAATCATCCTCTAGAACAACATTTCTTCCAACACCTAATCCATGTTGACCTACAGTAACAGTCATGTCACCAGTTACTGGACTGTAATCTACAGCAGTTGGGGTTAAGTAAATATTAGTTCCAGCTACACCAGCATTGATAGTAATCGATGTGGAAGAAGTTCCTGTAATTGGAATGGACCTACTTGCAAATGGATCAATACCAGGACGTGGATATGTTTTTTGTGCCTGATTAGCATCCATATCACAAGTAAATGTTAATGAGTTATCTGAAATAACTACACCTTCACCTATACTTAAATTGTGGTTACCAATTATTAAAATTAAATCACCAGATGCTGTATCATAAACAGCATCTGTTGGTGTAAACTCAACATCAGTACCAGATGCACCAACATTTACAGTAATAGTATTTGTAGTAGTAGTGGTAATTCCGAGAATATTTTCATATGCTGGTTGTCCAATTTCAGGTAAAGCATGTTCTGTTTTATTACCATCCATATCACATGTGAATACGAACGACTCGGGTGCAAAACTAATGGTATTACTTGTAGTTAAACTATGACCATTTAATGTGATAACAAAATCACCAGTTGCTGGATTATAAGTGGCATCTGAAGGTGTAAATCTTGCAATTGGACCATTCCCAGAGTCACCAACATTTATTGTAAATGTACCATCTTGTTTCTTAATTCCATCTGCAGTTGCACTTATAAATGTATGATTCCCAGTATAACTTGAATTTCCTACTGTAATATCAAAGGTATCATTAGTTACATTGAATATTGGTATCCATCTTCCACTTGGATAATCATAATTTGGTCTTGGATAGTATTTCCACTGAGAATTTCCATCCAAATCACAAGAATATCTCAAGGAATTATCTTCTATTAATACATAATCACCACTATTAAATCCATGTCCAACAACTTCTAGAGTAACAACTCCAGATGCTGCATTGTATGGAGCATCAGTTGCGGTATGTGTAGTTACACCAACAGATGTTATTGCAATAGAACGTCCTGCATATGGGTCACTTCCTGGTCGTGGATATGTATGTTCTGTTGCATATCCATCTAAAGCACAGGTAAATGTGAATGAATTATTTCCTAGAACAACATTTCTCCCAACACCCAACCCATGTTGACCTACAGTAACTGTTAGGTCTCCAGTAGCTGGATTATAGTTTGCATCCGTTGGTGTGAAATATTTGTTTGGTCCAGAAGCACCAACATTTAAAGTAATTGTAGTTGGTGTGAAATCTTTAACTGGTATTGATCTGCTTGCAAATGGATCAATACCAGGACGTGGATATGACTTAACTGACTGATTATTATCCATATCACATGTAAATGATAATGAATTTGGTCTCAGTACAATACCCTCACCTTTTGTAAATGGATGTTTTCCAATTTCTAATACTGCATCACCAGAAATTGGATTATATGTTGCATTATATGGTGTAAAATATCTTGATGGATTTCTTGCTATTGAGTTGGTTGATGCACCAATAAATGTGTGATTTGCTTGTGGTCTATGTTCAATTGCATCAGATGCAGCACTAACAAAAATATGTTCACTAGTATCAGTTCCACCAGTACCTACATTAATAGTGAATGTTCCATCTTGATGGACAAGACCATATGGATCGGCACTTATGAAAGTATGATTACCAGTATAAGTTGATACACCAACATTAATTTCAAAAGTATCATCTGTTCTATTGCTTATAATCATCCATCTTCCACTTGGATAATCATAATTTGGTCTTGGATATGCTTTAATTGAACTATTTCCATCAAGATCACATGTAAATTGTAATGAATTATCATATACTTTTACATAATCACTATTGTTAAATCCATGCTTGGGTATATTAAATGAAATAACACCTAGAGTTGGATTATATGTTGCATTAGTTACTGTATGTTTTGTTAAACCAACATTTGTAATTGGAATTGACTTTCCTGCAAATGGATCAATACCAGGACGTGGATAATTGTGTTGTGTTCCATGTCCATCCAACGCACATGTGAATGTGAATGAATTATCTACTAAAACGACATTCCGACCAACACTTAAACCATGTTGACCTACAGTAACAGTCATGTCACCAGTTACTGGATTGTAGTTTGCATCCGTTGGGGTTAAGTAAAGATTATCTCCTGCCGAACCAACATTTATGGTTACAGTTGTTCCTGCAATACCAGTTACTTCAATTCCCCTATTCGCAAATGGATCAATACCAGGACGTGGATATGTTTTTTGTGCCTGATTAGCATCCATATCACAAGTGAATGTTAATGCATTATCTTGTATAAAAATGGTATCACCCATCGAAACATTGTGATTTCCTAATGTGAGAGTGATATCTCCCGTGCTTGTATTATATACTGCATTCGATGGAGTATAAAAATCTCCTGCACCAGCAGCACCAACATATGCGGTGAATGTATCTGTTGTTACTCCAGTTACTTGAAGTAATCTACCTATTGCAAAATGATCACTTTCTGGTAGATAGTGCTCAGTAGCATTATTATCCATCGAACAAGTAAATGCAAATCCACCTTCTAATAGTTGAATTCTATTATCAGTAGTAACCGTATGTCCAATAGAAGTAACAGTAAATTCACCACTTAATGGATCATAATAAGCATCTGTTGGTGTTATATTTTGAATTAAACTTCCCGATTCATAAAAATGTGCTATGGTGGAAATACCAGCATTAAAGACAATAGTTGTGCCAGATGTTCCTGTAATGGATCTGAATACATTGTATGTTCCCCCGAGAGTATTTGGACTACTCTGTGGGTATGCATCACCAAAAGTGTTTATACCTGCGGGATATGGGAAAATAGTAGATGTGATACCAGAATAGTCAGAAATACACGTTAATCTAATATCTTCAAGTTGTATATAATCTCCTTCTGGAAGGCCATGTGGTATTTCAGTTGTTATTGTGCATATTCCAGCAGTTTCCTCATATTTAAAACTATTAATAGTAAATGTTGTAAATCCTGACCAGGATTCGCAAGTCATTGCAACTCCTGATAATCTTAGATAATCGTCTGGGATTAATCCATGTGGAGAATCCGTAATTACTGTAGTAATTCCTGTAGTATTTTCATATAAAAGATTAATAACATTTACAGTAGATGAATCGGTACTTGTTAATAATTCAGATGTTGGAAGTCGGAGTCTATCACCTATTTTGTAATATATTCCAGGATCTTCCATTTCAAATCCAATAATATCTCCTCGATTTCCAACTACAACCGATGCTTTAGCACCAGTTCCTTCACCTGGGGGTGAATTAACGTACTCAAGAGGAATATCACTGTATCCCGTAGGAATACTAATTTCTAATTTTGGTGGTAATGTTGTGGCATAACCAGTTCCTGGTTCAATAATATCAATTGAAGTAATAACTCCACCTACTCCTATATTAGCAACTAACGATGCCCCACTACCTACTTGTGATTCAACTTCAACTTGTGGTGCTGATCTATATCCACTACCAGATTGTTGTATATCTACACTCAATATCGTTCCACCTGCTCCAACTACTACGGTTCCACCTGCACCAATAAGTCTCTGATATCCTAACCCGGAATTGAAAACTGTTCTTGAAATCTTACCAGCACCTGGTGTTCCAGTTAAAAATTTAATTCTATTTCCCTTTTCTAATTGCAATCTATCGTTATCAACATCAAAGTCTGTTCCAGAAATCTGAGGAATATTGTTAATAAGAACTAATGGATTTAAGTTTGCATCAATACCACCAATCAAAACTGCTGAAGTATCGGTGAAGATACCAACTAATGGTTTGGTATTACTTGTTAAGAAAAACTCTGTTGATGAAGCACCTACAAACTTTGTACTAATATCATCAAATATAACATTTTGATCATTAGGACTACTACCATAATCAACTTGTCTTGAGAATATTCTCCCATTAAAAGATGAATTTATTTCTAGACCTTCTGGTCCAATTGGACCAAATGGTGCAGATTTAAAATTAATCTCATCTCTAACAATATTAAAGTCCCCTCTAAGGACTGTAACTGCTGCTCCAACAGTATGGTAACCAACTTCGGAACCCATTGTACCCCTAACTACTTCAACAGTGTTAGGACCATTTAATTCAACATCTTTAACATCAAAGTATTCGGAGTCAACTTGAATTGTATCTAAAGATGTTATTGAAGTAATTCCACTTAAATATAATGTTGTTGTATTAATATTAATTGGTTGAGTTAAAGTTCTGATTAAATCTCTTTTGAATAATCCACTTTGAATAATATTATCAACTAAAACAATTGAACTTGCATTAGGATTTTCATAAGTGAATGAATGCGTACCTATGCCAAAATTTCGTAATGTTATAAATGGTGATCCTGTTGATAATCCAGTAACTCTGAATCCATTATCATCAGTTTTTTGAATGTAAGAAACTGAAGGTATTGAATCTGCACCTAAGACTTCTGGAGCTAATTTTAAATCATCACCTGGAGTAATGCCCCCAATATAAGTTCCAGATATTCCAATAATACTTGTTAATGCATAACCAGCACCACCATTAGTGACTTCAATTTCATCAATATCACCCAAACTATCTCTTGTGAGAGTTAAAATTACACCAGAACCAGTTCCTAATACTGTTTCTCCAGGAACTCCAACATAATTATTATTTGCTTCAGCACCGACTCTAGTATTGGTTGTATTTGAAACTGTAAATGATATGTCATTTGCTGGAGTATTACCCCCAAAATATGTTCCAGAGATTGAAACTTGGTCTCCAATTGAGTATTTTAACCCCCCACTTCTCAACACTAATGAAGTTGATATTGCATCACCAGTAAATGAGTCATACACGATGAATGCATTAAATTTTGCATCAGTACCAAGACCAGTTGTGAAATATGATGGGAATGGGTCAAAAAATCCCCAAAATCTGTTTTGATTACCAGAATAATTTGGTGTTATTGGAGCAGTTAATCCAGAATATCCAGATTGTTCAATAGTACGATTATATCCATTCTCAAAGATAGCACTTCCTTTTCCTGAAGAAACATACATTACAACATGTGACTCGGTTGAAGCAACTGAGACATATGGATTATTATTTGAATCAAATTTAGTTACTCTTAATGAACTTTCAACATATTCAGTTGTAACTATTCCAACTTTTGTATCTGATGTACCTTCAGCTGGAAAATAACCTTTTCCAGGTTTTAGTACTGCTATTTGAGTAATTGCACCGTTAGCAATGATTGGATAGAATTCACCATATTCTAGTGGTGTTTTAGTACCCAAAACTTCAATTTTTGGTGGGTCAGTGCTTGCATAACCAGTACCACCATCTAGTATGGTAAAAGATGATACCCGATATTCAGCATCAAAATTTGGTGTAAATACTGCACCTGAACCTGGAATTACTCTAGTTGTCATTTTTTATTACTTATTACTTGTTATAAACACCACGAGGGAATAATAAACCCGTTAAGGGCCTTCTTCCTGTCAGGTATCCTGGAACTGCTTCTGTGACACCGAATTCTGTTGCCACACCAATACTTGCCACACCTTCTGTCTCTATAGAGTCTCTTATGTATACTCTATTCGCATTAGAGAAGACTTCATAATCACTAAAACATCTATCACTGTACGCACGTATGTATGCAACTTTTCCATATAGATGTTCATCATTATCTATAGAGTCTCCAATTGTAGTTGTTAGACCTTCAGTTGTATGTAGTGTCCTATCTCTATTTGCAACCTGTACACCATTCACATACAGTTTTAACGTAATGGTATCATAAGTAACAGCAATGTGATTCCATGAATTTGCCACTAATTCAGTATCATATGATAGTGTTTGTAAACTAGATATTGATGCTGTAGTTTGGTAAGCAAACTGCACCCTTTTCCCACTATTTCTTATCCTCAGTCTATAGTTCATTGGGCTTGTTCCATCACTAGGATCTTGTGCAAGAATCATACCAAAACTATCACTAGGTGAATCACCAGACCAATAAAGCAAGGTTTCGATAGTGAATTTACCATCAGTTAAATTTAACCTTTTGTTTGGGTAATATGGAATAGTTCTAGAGTTTTCATATATTTCCTGAGATGATAATCCTCTTCCAGTGTAAATCCGTACAAGAGGAATAGCTCCCTCAAATGATTGACCACTAGATGCAGAATATCTTCCAATTTCTAGATGGTCACGTCTCATTAAGACATTTGAAGAATAAGATGTTGTCTCTAAAGAGTGTTTTACACTATCAATATATAATTCTACTATAGAACCCCTCCTAGTAAACACAATGTGATGCCATTGATTTAAATTAAGGGCAATTGGATGTGCTAATGAAAATTCAGCATTATTCATCTGGACAACAACTTGTCTTGCACTATTGACGAAAATTATAAAATTATTTCTATTTCCATCATCTACTTCAGACCAACATGAAATTAATGCAGATGGATAAGTTGCATCTGGAGTTCCTGTCATATAAACAATAGTTTCAAATGCAAAATCACCAAGTAAATCAAAGTCAGGATCTATTGGAATTCTTGCATATCCATTATCGGTAAAAATCATTTGGGAATTTGCGAAAGCATAATTCCCAATCAGTGTCGCATTATTTTCACGTCCACTTATATCTGTCCAAGTATTACCACCACCATAAGAAGAAGAATTAGTAGAATCTAAATGCAAAACTAACCCTTCTTCAACAATTGAAGTTGTTGAAGTTTCAATTCCACTTGACGTATTTCCATTAAAAACTAATGTTGATATAAAATCAACCTCTTCACGAACAACATTATTAAAGTTGAAATCTGTTTTTGATTCTCCTTGGTCAGGGATAAAAGTTACTGCAGCACCAATTACTCCATAGTTTGCATCAATATTTAATACCGCATTATCTAAAGTTGCACCATCAAAACTTACTTGATCATCTGATAGTTTAGTAGTTAAACCAAAGGGAACTGCACCATTTAAAGCCGCAAAACTAAAATCTGGCATTATACACTCCTTCCACAGAATAGAATTCCTTTTGTACTACCACTCTGATTATAAGAACCCTGGATAACTGTATATTGCTCAGAACCACCAATCGTAATAGTATCCCCTTGTTGAATATTTACACCAGGAACATTATAATAAAAATCAATTAAAACAAAGTCATCTGGTATATAGTAAGGAACAGGCATAAATTTTGCAGATAATGGTATTCCTTTAATTACTGCATTAAAATCCAAGTCACTAGATAATCTACCTATATTATCATATGTGCTTGAATTGCTTTGATAAGTTTTTGCTCTTGAATCTCTCGATGAATCTCTATAATATGCTCTGACACTAATGTCAGTAGCAGCAACTCTATATGTATCCAAAGTATTTGACCGATAATATGTATCATCAAAGCAACTATATGTCTGAGAACCTGGTGCACTACCACCCGTCAGCACATAAGCATAACCAAACTCAGCACTTTTTTTTGCTGGATAGCTTTTATATTGGCTTGACCATTCTTTTGCAGTTCCCACCAGGAAATTTCTAAATGTAAGTACAGGTTCATTATCATCAGTTGTTGGGAAAATTTCAGTATATCCACTTAAAAATACGTTATCTAAATCCCATACTGAAGTTTCATAATTATGAAGGAAGAATGTTGCTTTTGTTCTATCTCTTAGTTTTGATGCGGCAGCAGTAGGTATGTTGAACGATAATACAGCAAAATTGGGGTCAATGGATGAACGGAAGAGATTTAAATCTAATTGTCTACCTGTAACTCCGCCAATGTTTAATTTATCAGATCCATTATCTGGATGAATTTCCGCCATTCTATCCATATAAACTGGAGAGGAATGCTGATCTCTAATATTAGCATATGAAATATCAGCATTAGGATTTCCACCTAATCTTTTCCCATAACCATGTCCAGTTCCATATCTGTAAGAATTACTATCAGAAGATCTAAACTTATCAGGGAAAAATGAAGAACCACTCCAAAGACTTAGATATGTATTAGTGTCATTAAATCCAAATATACGGTAAGTTGAACCATAAGTTTTAGAAGCATTTATTGTTTGCTTCAATACACCCCATGGTTCGGAAGTATCTGTAACATCTTTTGAATAAAATCCCGAACTACCACCATAACTATTAATTGTAATACCAGAAGGTGCTGGGTCAACTACAATTGTCGGATTGAATGAACCATAACTACTCCAATCATCATTAACAGTATATTCTCCTCTTTGACCTGGTAATGGAGTCCATCTTGTTATGTCACCACTACTACTGGTATTTCTTTGGTTAATAACATTAAAAACTAAACCTTCAAAATACGGTTCTACTACCGCATAATAAGTTCTGAAATTTTCATCAAAATGTGCTCCAGACTGAATAATACCGAGACCTCTCCCTGACCTATTTTCAAATGTTAAAGTATCACCTTCTCTAATTGTAATAGTTGCATTACTACCCGTAACAAAACCATTTCTATCTGTACCTTCTGTGTCATAATTTCCAGTAACAGTTATACCATAACCTAAACCACCACTAATTTCACCAGCAATTACAACCGTTACTTCAATATCTGTAGCACCATTAGCAGAACCACCAATATCTTCTGCTGATAACGTTACCGTGTCACCTGGAGCATAATTTGTTCCTGGTCTATTTAAAGTTACATATCCAACATCTTCTTCTCTTCCAACACGAAAAGATGCCCCACTTCCTATACCAGATGTTGAAATTGGTCTAACATCCTCATAATAATAGATATTGCTATCACCAGATAACGTACCACCACCACTAAATGATGTAATGCCACAAATAAGACCACTTTCGGCATCACCATGCCAATCTAACCAAATAAAAGCATCTTCTAATTGATTAATAACATCCACTCCCGACCAAGATCCTAAGTCTTGAGCATTTATCGTAACTCTGTGTGTAGAAATTGCCATTTGTTAATTAAACCTCTAGTGGGAGAATAGTTAAGTTTGCCGTAATATTTTGAGTTGAACCAGAAAGATTCTTAATTGATGCATATATTGTTGTATTTGCTGGATCCATCAGATTACCACCCATTGTGAATGGGGAAATTATTTGTTCTGTAGAAATTCCAGTAGTTACAACTTCAGCAATCACCCCACTGCCAGGTGTTGGGTCATTCCCAAGACCTCTATTAATATCATTGTCTCTTGATGTGCTATCAGTATATAGTCGTATCCAACCTGTGGTAGATAGACCAACATGCATTAATGCATAAGATTTATATCCTGTTATATCTATATTACCAATACTCTCATCTGCAATAGAAGTAGTTGAACCAGATACAACTACTCTTGAACCACCAGAACCACCTGATGCAGTGACTGTGGCAATACCACCACTAAGTTCAACTGATAATCCTGTTCCCAAATCAATTGTGGTAGCAGAACCTACAGGGAATCCGTTACTTTCAAGTGCGATACCAGTACCTGATGCCACAATCCCAGTCAATAGAGAACCATCAATTGCTGGTAGAGTACCAGTTAGTTGTGATGATGGTAGATTAGTTAAGTTTGCACCTGAACCACTGAAAGTATTTGCAGTAACTCCGCCAGTTGCAGTAATAGAACCAGTAATGTCAACGCCAGAACTAGAAGTTTCAAATTTCTTGGAGTTGTCGTAATAAAGTTCTACTGAACCATTTACTACTCCTTTAAGGTATGGTTCATTATTAGTATTATTTCTTAAATATAATTCGTCAGAATATAAACTTAAAGAAGATGTCTGTTGTCTAATGTAACCATTGACACCATCACTCTTGATTTCTAAATCATTGCCAGCACCAAAATACAAACTATTACTATCACCAAGATATACATTACCTTGGAATGTAGAAATACCTTGGAATGTAGAAACACCAGAAACATTTAATTGAGTTGCAGTTGCAACTCCAAGTGTTGATATGCCACTTACATTTAAATTGGAAATATTTAAATCAGAAATGGATACTGTAGCAACACCTGCACTAAGTTCAATATCTAAGTTATCCGCAAAATTAAGTGTTGCTCCAACACCAATACTAGACCCATTATTTTCCAATTCAATACCAGAACCAACAGCAGTAACCCCTGTTAAATTACTACCATCAATAATTGGAAGAATGCCAGTTAATTGCTCTGCATTTAGTTGACCATAAAAACTAGTAGCAGATACAACACCTAAAACACTTAATTCTGTTCTTGCTATTGTGGTGTTTATACCAGTTTTTCCATTAGAGTCTACAAAATAACGAACATTTCCTTCTCCATCAGATAGTACGATATTATTATCTGAGGTTCTGATGTCTAAATCTGAATTTTGACCATCAAAACCACCCAAAATAACATTATAATCACCAGTCATCATTTCACGACCACATCTATCTCCAATGGTGATATTATACTGACCAGATGAAACTGACTGTCCAGATAAATCACCAATTGCAATATTATGACCACCACCACTACTTAATGATGAGAGTGCTCTATCACCGAGACCAATATTTCTTGAACCACCAGACCCAATATAATCTGCTCCAATTTTTATATTGCTTGATGCTGGAACTTCAATCCTTCCTGAGGAAAGTGTAATATCACTAGTAAATCCTACTGCACCATCAAATGAGGACTCACCAATGACTGTTAATTTATTTGATGCAGTTGTAGTTCCAATTCCAATATTTCCTAAAGTATTAATACCAGTAGCATTTCCATTCCAAACTGAGTCGGAGTTTACATCAACTGTTACCTGACCACCATCTATAGTAAGATTTACATTAGCACCACCAACCAGTGTAGTTACAATTCCAGTTAAATCTCCACCATTACCATAATATGTTGTTGCAGTAACGAATCCTGCAGAGGTAATATCTCCTGCAGAATATAATGCATTTGTTGTAGTAAGACCAACTACGTTTAAAGTTCCATCAACTTGACCACCAATAGTAGTTGTTGTGAATTTTCTATCACCATCAAAAAATAATTCAGAACCACCACCAGCATTTGCAGTAAATACGTTCCTAGCACCATCACTCATCCTTATAGATGAGTTTGTGTCAATTCTTAAGTCAACTGAGTCATAATAGATTGCGGCACCAGATGTACCAAAGTTTACTTTTGCCCCATTTTCTATTTGTATTGCCTCATTACCAGCATTAACTCCAGTGACATTGATCCTACCACCCTTTACATGCAACTGACTCGATGTATCGGGTATAGTTGTGCCAATACCAACTCTGGAAGCAGTGGTAATTCCTGAGAGAGTATCCAACCACTGTGAGGCAACACCGAATCCACCTCCTCCTCCACCGCCACCACCAGCAATACTAACGGTTGCGATTCCACCAGTTCTTTCAATGGTTACATTAGAACCAGCAACCAGTGAAGTAACTATACCACTAGCATAAGATGCATCTCCAACAAATCTTGATGCTGTTATAACACCAACAATAATATCTGGAGAATTAATTAAAGTATCTGCATAAGTAGCATTAGTTGCTAACCCAGCAACAGTTGAATAATTTGAAACACTGGAAAAACCTGCAATTGTAGTAAAACTAGTGAATCCAGCAGTAGTTGCAAAGGTTGCAATACCAGCATTAGTTGCATAATCAGAAAGAGTTGAAACTCCAGCAACAGATGCAAAAGCAATAGAGTTTGTTATCGCATTTCCATCACCTAGGGCAGTATATATTTCATTAAAGTTACTATTAACTTTAATAGCACCATCTCTAAGGCTATCACCCCCTCCATCATTGGGTAAACTTCCTATGCCTATTGCTTGCTTCGCCATTATGCACTACACATTTACTTTTATTTATGGTTTAAGTTTGATCGAAACTTAACTGGTCCGTGTCAAATGTGAATATTGGACTGTCAAATTTCAGAGAAACACTTGGTGGTTGATAATTTATATCCACTATAGTAACTGCTGATCCTAATGGGTCGATATCAATTTCTTGAACATCATAATATATTCTTTGTCCTGTTTGGAAATTATGATTGGTTAAATCAAACTTATTATTTTCTATGGAAACTATATTAAAATCAGAAGAGTTAAACTCTCTATAGAATAAAGGAGTTCCTCTATTTTTTAACTTAAATGTACTTATTCCAACTATTATACCACCAATATTACTGGAGATTCCAGTAAATTGGTCACTAATATCATCAATAGATACAACTTTATTAGTTAAACTTAAGATGAATGGTGTTAAATCAACACCCTCTGGGAAAAATATTCTTTCTACACTTCCATCTTCTAAAGAATCTTCCTCACTGACCATACTAAAGTTGTACTTATTATACATCGATTCTCTAGAATCGATGCTAACATTCACATTCAATGAAGAATCACCCACATCAATTTTCATAGAATTTGATGCTTTTTCAATGATATCTAAATCCGAAAATTCCTTATATCCAGATGGGTGGACGAGTGACCTTACTGATTCACTCCATGTGTCATATGGGAGTTCCGATTTCAATGCATATGCAAACTTTTGATAGTAATTATTATCAGCAATTCTTTGTTGGAAATCGTTGAGGTATCCAGCATTATCTCTAAAGTCATTTACTTTTTTACTAGTAACATTTAGAGTTGACTTTAAATTGAATTGATTAACATTTGCAATAGTTCCATTTAATCTGGATCTTGTTCCTAAAAGTTTATTACCAATAGACAATTCACCCTTTGAATTTATTAACCTTAGCTGATTAATATCATTATCCCATCCATTATCAGTAACAACAGCAGAAAATACTACTTTATTATTAGAATCAAATCCAACTACATCTTCACCAGAACTATATGACAAATCATCAGAGATAATCATTTCAAATTCTGCCATGTCTTTTTTATTAATGACATAACCAAAATTAATATCTGTATTGTATTCACCCATATTGAGTCCAATACCATTCATACTATAAGTGACAGTAAAATTATCAGTGCTTATCCCTGTTACAGTAAAGAATCTGAAATTAAAATTAGATGAATTGTAATCAAGAAATCCTCTAGTCCGAGAAACATCTGTAATCCTACAGTTTTCAATAAAGATGGCATCTCCAACTTCAAATGGGAAATTAATCTCCGAGTCACCAAAAGCATTAGTTATGAGTGGATAAATTTGACTATCAGCATTGACTAATTCTAAAGTTACACTATTTTGAATTGGATCATAGACAATATCATCAATATCAAATCCATTAGAGTTTCTTGTTGGTATTACTTTTAATGGTCCAGATAAATTATTAACATTTTGCTCGATAATAACTTTAGTGACGGAACCACCTTGTATATTTGCTTCAAGTTCTAAATCATCATTACCAATAACTTTTATTGTCGGGGGGATATTATAGTTGTTCCCACCAGTAACGATACCAATAGAACCAACCGTAAATATATCTTTTATTTGGCATACGGTAGGAACACTCAATATTGGTTTTAGTGTGGGATCCGTTGGATAATCAAATCCATCTTTTACTCTCTGTAAAGTATCAATTTTACCTACACTAGAAGAAACTGTCTTTAATATTGCACCATTTCCATTATCTGTATTAAGTGAATTTACTTTAGGTACTTTTTTATACCCTCTACCTGGAAAATCTATTCTAACTTTTGATACAGGACCACTAGCATTCCTTGAATTTGTATCATAAAATACTGTGTTTATTCCACTAGATACATTATAATTGAAACTTTCTGGTTTATCATTTAAATTAAATCTAAACGAGGTATTTCCTATGGATATAATAGGATATTCGTTAGTTAGAACACTTTTATTAATTACAATTTGATTGTTTCCGTTAACCTCATTATCTAACGATATTTGATATTTTTCTTGAATACTTGGTGATAGAGGTATTAAATTATAGTATAGAGTATTTCCGATATAATCTTCAGTGGTTATAATAGTTAATGTTGCATCTTCTGAACCAGCTTCAATACTACTTCTTTTATACCGATATGTCTCCAATTCAATAAGTAACTTGCTATCTTTATAGATCATTAAATCCATACCAGATAGTGATGTATCAGATAAATCAAATCTTATCTTATTTCCCTTAGTTACTTTTAATGGAGGATTTACTAATGCAAAACCTTGAATTCCTGTACCCTGAGATAGAATATTGGTACTAATTCCATCACTAGAATCATTTAAAGTAGAAGACAGTTTAATATAGTCCCTTTTTTCTTTTATAATGTAATAAGTACTACCGTCTTCTAATCCATTAATTAGACTATTTGGTGTTGGGGGGTCATTAATTATATCTTTATAATAAACTAACTTATCTCCTGTATTGAATGTATTATCTGGTAAATAAAATTCAGACGTTGTTGCTGAAACTGCAACATTAACATCAAACTCGACAATTTCTGTTGTTACTTTTCTTAAATTAGTATCATATCTTAAACTAAACTCATCTACTATATCTGGTATTAAACTAAATTTGACTTTATCACCATCTAATAATTCATGTGGTTCACTAGTAGTTACTTTTAAATTATAGTTTTCTACTACTCCAGATATATTATCATATATTGTGGTTAATGAGTGAGCTGCACCAGTCACTGAAACATCATTCCATATGTATAGGGATTCCAACTCTGTTCCTATACCAGAAATATTTGTTGTTAATCCAATAAAGTCTTTACCGAGATTAATTATGGATACTATTCCTTCTAGCAATGGAGACAGAGTACTTTGGTCTGGTCCGGTTGAAACATTTATACTGGTTCCACCAAATCCAACATTATAGTCTACTTTTTGTCCTGTTTTAAAATTATGATCCTTTACATAGATTGCTCTTGCTGGTATATTTAAATTTTGATTATTGTATAATGTATAATTATTTTTCTCTGTTCCGAATCCTATCAGTGATTTTGAATTAAAGTAAGTTACTTTATTTTCTGGAATAGTTATATTAATATCATTTTGATTGAAATAAAATCTTGTTGGTAATATTTCTATTTCAGTACCGACAGCATGTTGTGATGTATTTGATAATCTATTTGCTGTAATTTGAGATGCTTCTGGAATTACTTCAATAATTTTAAGTATCTCATTTTCTATTTTGATAAAATCATCAACTAATAATGATACTGTATCTTTAACATAGATAGTTACAGTTAGTCCAGTAAGTCCAATTTCAGGTATAGCACTAGCAATACCAACAGAATTTTGCGGTACAATAATCTTTTTAATTCCAGGTAAATATTGATATCGTGTATCTGAAATATCCGATATTAAAATAGTATCACCAGTAACTAAGTTATGTGGTGTTTGAGCAATACCAACAACTGTAGATGCTCTAGTTGCAAATTTTACATCAGAAAATATATCTATTGTAGTTTCAATTTCTGTTAATTCTCTACCTAAAATTCTTGATACTGCTGCTGATGCACCAGTTCCTCCCGTATTTTTATTATCAAAAACAACATCATCATTGACTTTATATCCTTCTCCAGGTGAGAAAATATCGATATTATCAATACCAGATGATAAAGTTGTAATCACCGTAAATTCTTGTTTATATTTCTTATCAACACTGGATATCAGAGGATATCTAGAAAAGGTAGAATTTATAAAGTATGGACTAATATTTCTTATTAACTTCAATTCATCCAACATCTCATTGTGAGTAAATGTAGGAATGGAATTTTCCTCAATAAGAAAATCCTTAAACTCCTCAGCAACAATATATGGATAAACTGGGGATGAAAGTGTTCTACTGTTTATTGTTGCAAAGTATGCATAAACACCATCAGGATACTCTGGAGTAGTACAGAATCTTCCATTATATTCATCTAAATCACCAATAGCCCTATCATAATAGAAATCTTTAATGAAAAATCCTTCTGGAAAATCTGGTCTTAATCTTTTATCAGGTTCAATCTTTGGTGCATAACTAGAATCTATTTTTCTAATTTGATTTCCTATTTTTCCATACGGACCATAAATTGGGTTTCCATCATATGCCCATCCGACAATTGGTGAGTGTTCATTTGTTATCTCTTCTCTAAGTGATATTTCATCAATGTGATCACCAAGTGATTTTCTTATAATTTTTGGTATATTGAAATTAATCAGTCGTAGACCCAATTCTGTATTGGTACTTGGTGCAATAATACCTTCATCTGGTGTATTTAATATATTTTTATTTCTAACTACTTGATTTACTTTCCACTCATTTACATTAGCAATAAACTTTGCATCTTTACCTCTTCTTTCTATTAATATTTCTGTATTATTTTGACTATATCCAATTCCACCATTGGCAATAATAATATTTACAATCCTACCATTCTCAACAATAGGACGTAAATCAGCAAAACTTCCATCACCAGATACTATAATATCAATACCATAATCATAACCTCTTCCAAATGATAAAAACTGAACATCCACAATAGAACCAGATACGACAATGGGTCTTATTAATGCAGTAGATTCTATATCTTTAATCTGTATATCAGGTCTTCTATGGAAGTTTAATATATCAGATACACCATACCCAACACCAGCATCTTCCAAGAAGACACTCTCAATTGAACCAGTAACAACTGGTTCAAATACAGGAGCAATTACAGTTAATCCTATACCAGAAAGGGATTCTACTTCTACTCTTATTGGTGGATATTTTAGTTCATGTAAACCAGATCCAATCGAAGATAATCCAACATAAACACGATTATTATAATTTTCAAACTTAAGAGTTTCTGAGGCACTAGAATATCCTGTTGTATTAACTCCAGATATAGTACTAGATAATTTGAATATATCTTCATCTATTACTGTTACAACATACTGAGTTTCTGTGGATAATCCACCAACATTTACTCCAGTTGTTGAATATAGAATTAAATCTCTATCTTTAAATCCATGTTTTTTTGCAAAAATATAATCATCAAATGTATTGAATCCATTAGTTTTTCCATCAAATGCTAGAACTGATGGAATTTTAATTGATCTATTGGAATACCCACTACCCTGATTTTTTACATAAATCTTAGTAATAGTATTTCTTACTTTTAATGTAGTGAAAGTATGTGTACCAGAACTTATTCCTTGTAAATTTATTTGATTTTCTTGCTTTAATGCATCAATTTCACTCTCATATAGTTTAATAGTAAAATCATCTATTATCCCTGGGAAATACGTGGAATTTGCTTTTAATGGCAAACATTCTGGGTTGGAATTGGGGGTGTATAAAATTTCTTCACCTGGGTCAAAGTTATGCTTTGTTTGAAAAGTGATAGTATCATCAACTGAATTAAATCCTATTCCATCCCCCCTAAAAGTAGCAGATATTGCACGTTTTACTAAGTTTGGTTCTACTGCTGCACCAGTACCATTACCACCAACAATTGTAATTTTTGGTTTTGTTTGATATCCCAATCCCGGAGATGATATAATAACGTCATCCAATTGGCCTTCAATATTTACATATGCTGTTGCACCAATACCAGCAGTATCAAATATCATCAATTCTGGTGGATTTATGATATCATATCCACTACCAGAATTTGTTATCTCAATAGAATTTAATTGTCCATAATAAATGTTTTCATCAAATAAAGTAGGAGAGTAGAGTTCTACACCATTAACCATCATACCAATAGTTTTATTATTAGTACTCCTTGTTGCAATCTCTTTTAAACTATCACTACTCTTATTTAAATTGAATTTTTTTAGAATTTTTTGATTTAATATTTCTTTATTTTCAAAATCAAGTTTTACAAATTTATCAGAAGTTATATTTACATCTGTTGATACATATTTTTTTGAAAATAAATCACTCTTACTTAAAGAAAGTCTTACTTTAGTACTATCGAGATTACTACCTACACAAGTTATGTGATAAACTCCTGAAGAAATACCAGAGTTTGAATTACCAGAATAAAATATTTTTTCACCAGTATAAAATTTATGTACTCTATTTGTATCTAAAATATCTGTGCTTCCTCCACTAACAACACTTGCGGATACAAATACTTCGGGAACTTCTGAATGAATTTGGTATTGTGGTATTCCGGAAGCAGCAACATAATAATATTCATTTTCAGTATCAATATAAGTATTTTGAATACATACAGGAATATTTTTTATAGATTTAATTCTATCATTTTCACTTGTTCCTAAATTTATTTCTTTTTTTACTAGTTTTTTCGATAAAATATTTTGATTTGAAAAAACTTCAACTTTATCATCTTCTAATATTTTATTTACATACCCATATAAAACAATATCATCTGGATCATCTGGATTACTAAAATTAAGACTTTGGTCTAGGTAAAAATTAATACTTTCATAGAAAGTAATATTGTAAATATTACCACTGACATCTGCAGAAAGATTAATCTCTTTAATATCATGTTCTGATGGAATATTATAAACCCAAGTATTGAATTCTGGTTTATCTCCCAACTCTGCTCCAAATGATGATAGTGAGATAGTATCATTTACTAATAAATTTGAACTTTCTGCATAGTCTACTTCACCAATAACACTAACAATTCTAAATCTAATTTCATTATTGTCATCATCATAAGAATATGCAAAATTAGATTCTAAAATTTCATCTCCATATTCAACATCTACAGTTAATCCAGTAACATTTAAAAATTGAGTATTCGTTTTCCCACTATAAGATAATTCTATAAAAGTATTACTAGTATTTTTACCTTTTAAAAGAACTGTACCTTGTTTTGGAAAACCAATAGTTGAATCAACAAATAATGAATCACCATTAGATAATTCGTCTTTTGATATATTTGTTTTATTTGTACTTAGAAAAGAAAATGTTAATGAAGTACTATCCAAATATACTTCGTAAAAATCTTTTCCATTAACTGGTCTATATTCAATAGAATATACTGAAGCACTTGCCTCAGTAGAATCACTTACATTTTGAAATAATGTCTTACCTTCAATTGAAAATGGATCTCCACCACTAACTTTCTCAAGTAAGATATTATTAGTTATGAAATAATTATCATCAGATGGCCTCAAGATAAATTCTTGAGGTCGAATCATGGAAACTTTTTTATTATATAATACATTAAACAAAAGTTGATATGAAACTTCTGTTCCTTTTGATGTATAAAAATCTACTGCTCTTGATAGTATATTTTTAATTTTTATTTCTGGCACAAATTGCCTATTTTCAAATCCAGGAAGGAACTGTGCCTTAAACTTTGTAAATAAAAATTGATAAAAAACTAAGTTTAGATTCTGTACTTCTGTATCAAGTTCATTGCCTTCAGATACAGTTTTAGTGAAAGTTAATATGGGATTTGAAACATCAGTAACTCCACTAAATCCTCTGGAACAATCGACAAATGAATTTGATGTCTTTGACCGATATGTAATTATCTCGTTACCAATTCTTAATAAACCATACCTCTCAGGAAATCCTATTGTATGAGATACATTTATAGTTGTAGAAAATGCACTTAAGTTAGAAGTTAACTTAGATGGAACGAATGCAGTAAAAAATAATTCATTGTTATAAGTTTCAATATTTTTTAAATCAGTTAAATTATCCGCAAGATTCATTGATCCAGTTGGATATTCTTGAGATAAGTAATATTGATTTAAAAATTCACTGAATAAAGGTGAATCCTCATTCAAAAATGATGGGATTTGAGCATCTATTATATTTTGAATTGAAACCTTAGTCTTATTAATTTCTAATGACATGTTATCTTGTATAAGTTCCGTTTGAGTAACTTGATGTTATAATATATTCTGTAGCTGACGTATTTTCTCCAGAAGTAATCTTATCTTCAATCATATTAACTATAAGATTTTCTGAACTTAATTCTAAGTATATATCCTTCAATGCAATTACATCGTTTGACTCTGGAATTGCCTGAACTTCTATTCCATTAGGACTATTAGTTCCAACTATATTTACTGTGTCTAATAATACTTCTCCTTTTTTATAATAAACAGTTCCTGCACTATTATTAACAATAAATGGAATATTATTTTTTAAACTAAAGAAAAATATTGTTCCATAGTCATTATTAACTGGAACATCAGACATATAAACTGTACCATCAACATTAGATATATTAAATCCTGTTGATTTAATATTATATCCTCTATTATCAATTACATTATTTTTCTTTATATGGAATCTATTACCAAAACACAACTCATAAGTTGCAAAAATATTTAACAGTGGTTGAAAATCTCTCCTCATAATAACTTTCGTAATGTTTGATGTAATTGCTGGACTAATGCTATCAATCAATGCATTAACTTTACTATACTTAAATCTTCCTCCAAAATTATTTAATTCAAAAGAAGAACCGTAAGATTGTAGAGATTCTATGACCTGTTTTTGTAACTCTGATACTTCACCAATAGAACCTTTGTCATAGTAAACACTAGTATTCAATTCTATGTAAAGATACTTTAAATCGATTATTTCTGGTTTGATACCAGCAATTGCATATTGCTTTAATTCTTTTTTAATTTGTTCTTTTGTTATTTTTGATATAAACCTACCTTGTCTGGGTTTGACTGATATGAATACTTTACCATACTCTGGGGGATCTACTTCATCACCACCATAAGCACTAACTGATTCTACATTAGGAAAAATATATGGTATTAGTCCTTTGTAATCATTAGCAGTTACTGCTCTATATTGAGATGAATATACTCTAGGTGCGAGATATTTTACACTATCGATTTTTTCAATATCATCACCATTTTCAGATGCTGCTAATGTTGTAATTGGTGATATACCTGTAGTTATTTTATTTTGATTATTATCTTCTAAAATTCCGGTGAAACTGAATTTAGCACAACCATTTCCAATTTTTCCATTAGTTACAATATAACTTGCAAAAACTGAACTTCCAGACTGTGGTCTCTTACCAAAAACATTATCACCAAAGATTATTTCATATGTTTCATCTTCTACTTCTTGAAATAAGAATATCTTAGAATTAGAATCAATATTTAATATATTTGAATATGCCTTATATTCTTCAGTTGTAGTCTCACTAACAAATACACGAATGCTTGTAGTATCAATACGTGGATTTGGTAGAACAAATCTTTGATTTTGTAAAGAATTGTTGATTGAGAATGACTTTGTTAAAAATACACCCTCTGATATTAAAATGTCATTAAAAAATGCAAATCCTAAAGCATCAACAGATACTGTAATATCTTCTGGGATAGAAAAAATATAACTACCTGCTGAAATATCCCCTAATGCTACGACTCCTGCCTTTAATGTTACTGTTTTTACATCTAAAAATCCTTCAGTATTAACACTAAAACTAATTTTTGCTTTTGATGACCTTGCTGATCTAGGAACATATCCAATATTTCTGGCAAGTGATACTATATTTTCTCTAATAGTAGCACTATCTAGAAAAGATTCATTTACCGTCATATTTGTGTTATATGACGTAATATAAGAATTATATGCTAGTAAATCAATTAACGTTGAAAAGTTTGAACCTTCAAAGTCAAAATCAGTAAAATTACTGTTTTCTCTTAAGTAATCTTTTAGTTGGATTTTTAGATTATCAAAATCTAAATTTGTAAACTGATTAAACGACATTATTCTTTAAGTTGGTGATAAGATGAAATTTACTTTTTGTGGTAAAATACCTAGACCAATAATGTCATAGACAACTTGAACATTCAATTCATTACCGTCTTCTGTAATATCAACATCAATTCTATCAATTTTAATTCTTGGTTCATAGTTATCAAGGGCAGATCTGATATCATCCCTTACCGTAAATACTACATCTTGAGTAGCATTCTCAAATATATAATCATTTATCCTGGTTCCAAGATTAGCATCAAAAAATCTTTCACCTAATGAAGTTCTTATGATATTAGATACGGATTTTTTAATTGCATCTTCATTCTTAAGAATTAAAATATCATTAGTTACGGGATGTTTAGTAAAAGATAAACTAATATCTTTAAATGACCTTGAAACCTCTATTGACATTAAAGATTTACACTCTATTTAATATATCTATAAGAGTTTTTAAATTGTTTTATTTTTTTTCTGTTCATTAAGTGTTTCTTCTGTACCATTCCTCTTTTTTGGCTTGGTCCAATAGTCTGTTATTAACGATGTAGTTCCCCACATCTTGTACATGTACTCAGTATCTCTGTCAACATGATACTTTGCCATTTTTGCTCCTGTTTTGTGAAAAACAGAACTTTTTGAGGGGTTCTATCCCTTTTTCTATTTACTCTTTTTCTAAATTCTTAATCTCATACATGTAATGATCAGAAGTTTCCAGTTTTTTCTTATTTTCAACTGAATAAACAGTCAAATCAATCTCATAACCAGGATTTTTCTCAATTCTATTGAATACCCAAGCATTATCGTACCAAATAATACGATTGTTGGGGTATGCATAGTAATTCCCAGTCTCAACTTTGAACAAATGGGCACATTTATGCTCTGGAGTCTCCGAAAAATTTAAATCTGGCACTCCCTTGTTCTCCCAAGACCAATCTAGGGTGAACATATATGTTCCAAGTACCTTTTTTCCGTCTGGACGTATCAATTGTGCATCTAAATTAGCTAGTCTATGCCTTCTCTGAACGTCTATGTAAGGTGAAAAGCAGTCCCAGTACATTATGTCCTCTAAAGGCTCTATGGGTGCGTCTTCTTTCCAGCAAAAGGCATGTAAAGGTCGTCTAGTCCAGTTCACACCGTTCTCTAGAAATGCTTCAAAGAGAGGAACTCTCTTCTCAATACTAGCAACAGAGTGAATGTCACACTTTGTAACCTCCCCATGTCCTTTTTTATGGTTATAAAGGAACTCATTACGAATATAACAAGACCAATCAGGTAAACTATGGTTTAGGTAAGCCAACCTCTTTCTCCTGGGAAGTAATAATCTGTTAATTCTTCACCTTTTTTGATATCACGAACAGAATATAACTCACCAGTGTCCTTATTGTATGCAACGTTTGGTGAATTTGAGTGATTTATGTAATATTGTTGTCCAATACGGTCTAAATCACAGTCAATCCAAAACCCATGCTCATCACCATACACTAGGTTTTCTATATTGTTCCTGATTTCGGGTGAAACTTCACACCAAAATACATGTTTCTTCTCTTTTGGTTTAAAAATACAGGTATCTTGAGGAATATCAACTAAAGAAAAAACACCTACTCCACCACAAACGGAACTAGGTGCCAAATAAGTTAACAATTGAAGGTTATACACTCAACCTCGTCCTTGACCACGATATGCTTTCCGTGCCTTATTACGACTCGTTGCAGCATACTTAGTGTTCTTACCACTTCCTTGACGAGTATTCTTTGGTAGTGATTCAATTTTGTTATCACCCATCAGACGACGATTTGCCATGATTAATTAATCTCCTTTTTAACGGTTTTTTCGGGTTTTTTTTTCTTATTAAAAGACCCTCAGAAGAACTCATATCTCTCCTAAGGGTATTATATCAAAAGATTGGTTGAAACGTCAAGTAGACGTTTCTAAAAGAACATTAGATGACTCTAGTCTTCTCATGTCCAACACGAATCTTTGGATCGCACCAAATCTCAAATCCTGCTTCTTTTGCATCGAGACAGAATGAGACATCTTCCCCGCACATATCTTGCACTTCACCAGAATCAAACACCTGCATCTTCGGAGCAAACCAGGGATACTCAAGATTCTCAAATACTCCCTTCTTAATTAATACCCATCCGAAACCTGTGTAGTCAACTGTGAATGGTTTGCGACGTTTTGCCATGCTCTCAAGTGTCTCATGATTCATAACTCCACCATTGTTCTTGAAGTCATCCTCTTCTAACCAATGAGCAACTGATGATGTCTTTCCATCTTCTGTACAATACCATCCAGATGCAATGTCCTGGTCCATATCAACTAGACGATAAAACTTCTCAGTATCAAATACAATATCACTATCAATCCATAACTGATAGTCATACTTCAATTTACCATCCCATGGTACTTGCTTTGGTCCACGCAATACATTTGCACCTAAACACTTACAACGTGCAAAGTTCACCATTGAACTATAATCTTGTGAAATCTGAATGCTTGCACCGTTCTGAACTAAGTCAAAACATAACTGCACAAAACTCTTCAGAAATTGATATGATACTCCTCTTCCAGGAAGACAAAATACTACCGACTTCCCACGAATCTTTTCCTTTGCCCTCTCCATATTAAATGCATCAGCATTCTCTGGATTTATTACCGGGGCTTTTGCTTTTACTGTGAATCCTTTAGCCATAAAAAATTAATTCCGACATTTACATTATACCACTACATGTCAATCATTGCAATGGTGGTTACTCCCTATTTAGAACTACTTTGATTCCCTTAATGTCCTTTCCAGTCAGTGTTACAATACCCTTTACTTGTGATAATGTTTTCTCTAATTCATCTACTCTTACTTCCTTTACTATCGTCTTTCCTTGATATTCAATACTATAAGTATTCATTCAGTGTCTTCTACTTTAAACAATAAATCTTCAAGATCCTCTCGTAATAACTCATTCAGTTTTACTATCTTATCATTCTCTAATCTATATTGAAGAGTCTCAATTAATAATTCCCTCTCCTCTCTTGTAAATTCTAACATTGCATTCTTTTGATGATACTTACTTAGTCTCTATATATCAACCCTATAGGTGATTTTTTATTGGTGGAAAATTTTTTATTCTAAATTGTTTTCTTATATCGAATTATATATCACTCGCAGACGCATACTTTTGTAGGTTAGGGACTTATGCGTTTTTCTTTTCGGACCCCCCATCGGTTTATAATACTTTACATCATTAATCGCAATATACTGTGTTTATAACACATAGCACTGTTTAATTATAATGCACGAACAATAACGAATACTTATTATACTGTACTGTTTAATTATAATTAGAAACCCTATAGGAGGTATATGATAACGAAGGTCTGTATATTTCTTCTCAAACAACACTGAGTAATTAGAATTAAGAATGTATTACCCAGGTATCATGATATCATAACACGAAGGTATTGTCAACACTTAGGACTGCTTATAACGAACTCAAACAACACTGCTTAATTGTAATATAAAACCCTACTGGGGGTATGGAATATCTCACAACACTGTGTAATTAGAATACACGAACACTGTGTATTACTTCCCTCCCTCAGAACCACCCTAGTAGTCTACAGCATAAACAATGAGACTACTGTGTCTCGTGGACACTTCTCAAAGTGGACGAGTCTTATAAGTCTCATAATTCTTGTGAGATTCTGACCATTTTCTCTGATTCTCTCTGAGTCTCATGAGAACTGTGATTCTTATAAGTCTCACGGAAATCTACGAAAATCTCTGAGTCTTACTCAGGACGAATAAGACTCAGAAATCTCAGATTTTATTTGTCAACGAATTATATGCCAGTTCTCTGAGTGTCTTTTATCCCTTGACTTTTTTTCGTTTTTATGATACACTGCACGCCAAGACAACAATAAGATCACACATTTATAAGAACAATAAACACGAATAACCTCTCATATAACGATTAATTATCATCAAAACAAAACACGCAACTATATTTATTTTAACATTTAATTAAAAGTGAAAATATATTTATTCAAGTTCCTTGGGGGTATATTTCAAGTTACTTCGTAGTATCTTTGGAGTGTATTAGTATGAGGGAACTTCTAATTGAGGGTCAGTATTATGTAATCGAGTAGAATGAATAGAAGCAGATATTTCTGATTTAATTGAATCATGAATTACATCTATAATACTATCATAGTAATGTAGATTATGAATAACTCTCTCTGCTAGTTCTTGTGTATAAGGAGTACCATCTGCAAAGTT
>Ga0257114_1000257_pt1 | contig 41062 bp, 86 predicted proteins | sample SI112_10mmetaG_FD_190149 | JGI IMG/M metagenome (GOLD analysis project Ga0257114, IMG submission 190149) | Marine microbial communities from Saanich Inlet, British Columbia, Canada - SI112_10m | ecosystem: Environmental > Aquatic > Marine > Inlet | place: Canada: British Columbia | collected...
CTTTTCATCATCTTCTGACAGAGGCTTTGGAGATGAAAACTCAGATTTATCGTAATTACGATAACCTTCAACATCACGAATCTTCAATTTGAAGTCAGCACCTTCCCAGAAATCAAATGGGTTCATTGGTGTTTCATCAGCAAATTCTGGTTGCATAGCATCCATAATTTTATCAAAGATTTTTTTACCATACTGAAACATAAAGGTTTTGCCTTCATTAGCAGGGTTACCAGGATCAGATACTACCATAATATTAGATACATGGTGCAATCTACGTTTCTGGCGTCTAGCTGTCTCTTTATCAGACTCAATGCCAGAATTCCAAAGTTTACTATTAAATTCACCAACAGGATCAGATTGATCGATAGAAGTCAAAGACTTTTCGATATACCATTTACCAGTTGGACCTTTAAAAGCATGATCCCAATATTTTACCCAAGGAAGATCAGAACCCTCATTGGCTGGTAGAAAACGAATGACTGCATACCCATTGTTCTGTTTATCAACAGTGGGTTTCCACATTCTTTCATCAACATATGATTTTGAAGTTGTTGCAGTAGCTTGTGCGGCTGCAGTAAGTTTTTCAATCGTATTACGATTGCGTTTTAGGTTTGCAAAAGACATATTTTTATTCTCCTATATGTGCTGAAATATTGCTGTAGTATTTTTGTATAGCTGTATTATATCATTTTGTGTGGTGTGTGTCAAGTTATTTATCAATTATTTTCTTTGAAAAATAATCGTTTCTTCACCAGTGTCTGGGTTTACTGATGGAATTGCAACGTGACCGTCAGGAACAGGTTGTGTTCCTACATATTCCCAAGTAGTGCCTGCAGCACGATTTGCGGGACCTGCGGCAAAAAACTCCTCATTATCATTTAGAAAGAGCATTGTAATCATGATTAGTTCAAACATTTATTTTTCCTTTATATGCTTGTATAAGTTGTAATAGTAATCGAAAGTTTTTGGGTAGTTGTCTGGGTCTGGTAGTACTCCTTTAAACATTTTAATAAATTCATCTATCTCTTTATCTGACATTTTCCATACTCTGTCTCTTATCACAATACATTTCCCAAAACCACCAAAAGGCATATAATGGAAAGATTGCTTGTAGATTTATAATTGGTGGTAGAATTATAATTACAAACGGAAACAGAAGTACCGTTGTTATTGCAACTACAAAATAATCATACCACCTTATCATCTTCAAATACCAATTCGTTTTGTTTGGGTAAATAGTTTAGCTTCATTGCTTCGGCTTCAATCTTTTCTTTTATTACTGGTGATATAAATTTCTTTACATCTTCTGGTTCCATGTTTGTCATTTCACAAACTTCAACAACCGCATCTATCCAAGTTAGCTTTTTTTCTCTAACTTCTACCTCTATCATTTTACTGAATTTAGCTCTATTCATAAAATCTTTTTCTATCATTTATTCATTGCCCTTAAAATTATAGTGTCTTTATTGATACGACCATTCGCACCATTTGTTTTAGTAGTAAGCTTTGCCCACTCTTTATTAAGTTGCTTAGGAGTACTCTTGAGTACTATTGGTAAGAACACCTCCGCTTTCCTAAGCTTTGTGGAGCGTGATTGATCAACATCAATGCCTTGTAATGTAGTACCTTTAACAGTAAAGCCACCACGCTGTTGGCATACTAATTCTGTAAGGGATTTGTATTTTACATTGAATAAAAAGACTCGCATTGCTCCGATAATATTAGATGGATCAATAGATGCAATTTTAAATTCATTTGAATCTTTTAAGAATTGCACTTTCTCGACCTGCTTATCTGCAGTCTTAACTTTTGGTGTACGAGATTTCCGAGTAGCTTTTTTAGCAGTCATATATTTTTCAGCATCAGAAACTATTTGTATTAAAAATTGCATATAATGCTTTCTTGATCTGACTGGCATATGTGCGTATGCCTCTAACAAATCTTCAGGCTTATCTTCAATTAATTCTCGCATTTCTTCAACTTTAGGTTTGTAATACTCGGACACTGATTTAGCTGTATTATATGGTGCATCAATCTTTTTCAATTCATCAAATACAGAATATGATTTATCGTCAATCATACTATCCCAAGAATCAATAACACTTTCGATTTCACCAATAAAATCACTAGTACGTTCTTTAACGATTTCTTGAATACTTTTACGAACTACTACACCTTCAGTAGGTTCGGCAGCTTTCTCAGCTTGTCTTGTTTTGCCTCTTTGTAGCAATTCAGCAATGTGTTTTTCAAAAACTTTATCTGCATTCCAGTAAGAAGGAAATTCTCTACCAGCTTCTTTCCAAGCAATAGTTGATGCCAAAAGAGGAACATTAACAAATGCCCAATCTGGAACATCTGATGCTATTCTATAATCTTCTTTTGACAATTCAACTTTTAGATAACCCTTGATCTTGGATATAAGTTCTTTTTTATCTAGATCAACTCTAACGTAATCATTGAAATTACGAAACGAGTCTGTAGGTGCAGCCGCAAACCCTGTTTTAGCTTTGCGGGCAAAAGTTTTCTTCTTACGTGCCATGCGAATCACTTTCTGTTGTGTATACTATACCTTAACATAGTTCGAAACAATTGTCAACCTTTATATTCTTCAATTTTGATTAATTCTATTTCACCATCATCATCTTCAGTAAAATATACATATCCTTCATTACATAGTTTATCTACGGTTTTTTCAATTGCTTCTGCAACAGTTTCTTCATGCATTGATTTGAATTCTTCTTTCATGCCCAATCGAATGGTGCGCCTACCGTAATAATACGATAGGCACATACCCAATGTTATAAGAAAACTAACAAGATACATATTAATTAAAATCATGATAGTCTTTCAAATGAAGTTACGGTTGACGGTTTGAATGCTCTCCAACCATTAGCATCTGTGCACCAGACAGAAATACGATCCAAATCATCTGCTACAGTTTTTGCAGTTGAATCTTGAGGTGGCATATACTCTTGCATTAGTGTGCAAGGCATTACGCGATTATCGCCATTTACTTTTGTAAATGTAACATTGTAGATACCTTCGTGAAGTTGATCTACCATTTCTTTTTTAGTCAGCATAATATATCTCCTTTAATATGTCATTGATTATACTATACTTTTGTCTCAAGGTCAATGATTCTTTTTTCTAATTCGCTAATTTTTTTAGCTATTTTTGGATTGACTTTTTTCCAAGCATCAGGTTCTTGATCGAACCAAGTCAAACCGTACTTGTCTCTTAACCAGTCACACAACTGGTCGAACTTGGAATAGCCCCATAGTCCTATTCTAGTATCTCTCACATAAGCTAAACATGCTGCTCCAAGCAGCGCACCAGCGATGCTAGTATATATCCACAAGTAGTCTATCATTTTAATTTCTTTAACTTATCTGAGTATTCGCCTATGCTATGATCATATATTCCATCGAACAATTGAAACTTTTTCAGTGCTGCCCTATGACCTCTAAACCAATCCTTGACTTTTTGCCATAAAGTTAAATTGCGAATATTTCCATAGTGATTAATATATCTTAATGTTCCATGATGCCTATAACCTATAAGGGCAAAAGGTACAGAAGGAACAACATCATTATTATTTTGAAATCTATAATGTTCTACATCCATATTGGCACAAAATTCTTTGCCACCAACTCTAGGTGATCCATATGTAAATAGTATGGGATTTTTTTCTTCCAATCTAGATGCACATAACGTTGCCATAGCACCGCCAAGTGAATGTCCAGTGATCCATAATTTCTTACCTTTGCTCTTTTGGAGCAGTGCTTCAATGTCAGACCATAACTTTCTTAATTCTAGTTTGAAGCCCATATGTACTTTGCCTTCAGTCTTTGATTTTCTTTTAAATGCTAGTAGATCAGCTTTTACATCTGAAAATTCTGTAGGCTCAGTGCCTCTAAATGCAACTACAATATTATCTTTATCTGAAAAAATATGGCATTGCGCTCCGTCATTTTCTAAGAATTTATATGATTTGAATCCAAGTTTATTCAATTCTCGTTTGGCTCTGGTACCATCATGATATGCAAGTGCGGATACTTCGGCAAAAAAATAACTTAAACCGAAAGGATTATCCCAATATAGAGTTTCACAGTTTTCAAAAAACTTTCTGGTCATATGAAAAGTCCTGGTCCACTCTCAATATAGTTTCTAGGATATACCTTATATCGGGTGCCATCTTTTGCTTTACTACTGGTTGCCTCAACTTTTAGTCTTATTTGAATTAGTTTCTGACCACTTACAGTATCTTTAATTTGCATTACAGGGTCTTTTGTTACTGGTCCTATTTCTGCAACCAATTTCATATCTTTTATTGCTTCCACATATGCGGCTGTAAATCTAATTTTTTTAAATTTACCAGCTTCTAATTTAACAAGTTCTATAAAATCGGATTCATCTCCTGCAACTCCAGTTTTTATAAAATCAATTAAATTTTCAATAAATGCAGCATCGTTACTTTTTAATTTTTTATTGATTAATCTAGCTGCTTCAGTGTAAACTAATCTAGCAGCGTCTTTTACTACGCTTTTTTGTTTTTCCAAAATTGCATCGGTTCTAGAATAAAATATCATTTTTGGATCATAATCTTTTAACGCAAGATTATATTTATTTTTTAGCGTCGATACTGAAATTCCCATTCCACCAGACCAAAGCTTTTCTTGCTTTGAAAAATCAACACCTGATACCTGTGCGAACTGATCACCACCTTTTACCTTCAATGATATTTGATTTTTAGACATTTTACCGTCAAAAAATAATTTAATATCTGCTTTGGTTCCTGTTTGATCACCGGTTCCATCAGAATTTATAAAAATAGTATTTGCCTTTCCATTTCTAGAAAATGTCTTGGCTTGTAGATTTAATCTTCTATCACTATTGACATAAGATATTGCAGACTTAAACAAATCCGTAACAAGAGACCAGTTGGACTTATCTGTAATAAATTGCATTGCTGGTTTAGGTATTGCCATTGCGAATTTAATATTATCTTGTATATTTGCTTGTTTTGTTATATCATCTACTTTTGTGACCAAAGGATTTGTTTTTAAAACTTTAATTAAGACCGCTTCAACTTCTTTTTGGGTAACTTTATCTGTAGGTCTACTCATGAATAAAGCAGCAACCGCGGCTCCTAAGATTGCTTCTGCAACATCACCTTTATTGTAATTTACTCTTTCATTTAGTTCCCGCCGAAATCTTGGTTGTGTAAATACCATTTTTTCCTCACTTAGAATTTTTCGGCAATGTTGCCAATGACCGCTGTATTTTGTCATTTTTACCTCATATATTTCTAAGTATTTATAAGACTTTTATTCTTTATGGAATGGCCATTCTTTCTTACCAGCTAAATGTTCAACTCTTTGTTGTAAGAAATTTATGGTTGTATAGATATGACCACAGTCATGTTCTTCAATCAAAGTTCTATAATACCTTATTTCTTCTTCTAAAACTTGAATTCGGACATTGTCTACATGATATTGCATGTATATCTCATTCTCTAATCCCATAAATTTCTCCTAAAAAATTGATTTAGTTTCTACACTTTCTAAAATTAATTCTACCTCAGCTTCACTACAATATCCTACAACAGTATCATCACCAGTATAAGATGGTAAATAATTTGCAAGTTGGCCGTGAAACAACGTGCCTACTTCATACAGCCCGCGCTCTTTACCAATTCCATTATCGATAATGGACAAACCATAGTGACCAAAATTAACGATAGCTTGATTGCCACCGTTACTCATTCGATTAAATTTTAACTCAGAGAATTTCATGATTTAGGGTTCCATATACTTGCAGTGAGTTTTGCATTTGTAGGATAGTCCCACATATCTTTGAATTTATTTATGGCACAAAATTCACTAATTTCACGGATAGTAGTTACAAACTTACCATCCACAAGAATTTCATATACTTCGGTTTTCATGCTATTACCTCTTAATCAAAAAGTTTTGTATATTTTCTATGGTTTTTAATATCCCACTTTTCAACAACATCGTTGCCATCTTCATCATTGGTCAAGATATACGCAACAGTCTTTTTTACCGTTGCGAAACGATATCCGTGATCCATATGCCAAGGAGTAGTTACCCAAACTTTATGAGGATACTCTTCACCAAAGCCGGTTTCGTTATTAGTTGAAAATTCAAAAAGATTATTGTTCTCTTTCAAAAGAAAACTACCTTGGATACTGCTATCGCCGTATGTGAAGCCTACACTATCAGGTGCAAATGTCATATTAAAAGTCCTTCAATTAAAGCCGCAATATCATCTATCATGCCCTGTGTGGCAATTACTGCCTGGTCATCAATAATATCTTCGGCAAGAATGTTATCTAGATTACGCTGGGCTGCGGCTTGGTATCCTTGAAGTGTCTCTAACATTTTGAACCCTTTCAGTGATTCTTTCTATACTAGTAAACTAGCATAATCCAAAGTCAATGTCAACCATTAAATACAGTATTATGTGTATTATTTACACGAACAAATGTGGCGCATTTTGAAAGGTCTTTAAGTTTAGCTGCACCTACATAAGTACAAGCCGATCTAATGCCAGATAGAATATCAATCAAAGTACCATCGACTGATCCTTTATGATCTACTGACACTGTTTTTCCTTCAACACCACGATATTCTCTATGTCCTACTTTATGACGATCCATAGCAGATTTAGATGCCATACCATAAAAATTCATTTTGCCGTTAATTAGTTCACCATCACATTCATCATGCCCAGCAAGCATGCCACCAATCATTACAAAGTCTGCACCTGCAGCAAAGGCTTTTACAATATCGCCAGAATTATTACAACCACCGTCTGCAATGATATGAGCATCCATACCATGAGCGGCATCGGCACATTCAATAACAGCACTCAGTTGAGGCATACCAATGCCAGTTTTAGTACGAGTCGTACAAACTGATCCTGGTCCAACACCAACTTTTACAATATCTGCACCAGCCAAAATCAACTCTTGAGTCATATCTGCAGTGACAACATTACCCGCAATAATTGTAGCGTCTGGTTCTAAGTCCCTCATCTTTTTAACAGCATCAACAAAACTGATGGTGTAGCCGTTAGCTACATCTAAGCCAATAAAAAATGCTTCATTTGATTTGTAAATCTCTTGAGTGTTGTTTATATCTTGTTCTGATATACCACCCATAACGCATAAATGGTTTTCGTTGTGATGATTTCTAGTGGGCCAAAAACCATTTGCATTATAATGTTTGGCAATGCAAGTTATCATATGATGTTGAGTCAATGCATCTGCCATGGAAAACGTTCCTACAGTATCCATATTTGATGCCATAATAGGAATTCCCATCCAATTCTTTTGACTATGTTTAAATTTGTATTTTCGTTCTAGATCCACATCAAATCTAGAGGTCAATGTGGATCTTTTTGGTCGAATAAGAACGTCTGAATAGTCAAGTTTAGTATCATCATTAATAAGCATAGTTGCTCCTATTTTGTTATGTAAGCGCCCTCAGGTGAATTGTATGCTGCAATTATTTCTTCAAACATTTGAGGTGTAATCAACACAATATTGAAATGATCATCCTCATCATACTGTCTTATATAGACATTGTTTTCATCAAATATTAATTCTACATCATCGGCTTCACCATTTGTATCTAAGACATGGATAGAACTATAATCATGGATATGTTCAATCGTATACATTAATATTTTCCTTATTGGGTGCATAATCGATTCTAAATATAAGAGGATCTAATGCAGCCTGTGTCTGACTCTTTGACCAACGATATTTTAGTTGAACATCAGCATAAAGCTTTTCCCTATCACTGTAAAGCTTTATCATATTATTCAGATTTTTATCTATTTCAATCCAATTCATCTTTTTTCTTTTTCCGCTTCTTTTTATCGTGAATACTTCTTAAATTAGCGAGAGCGTCAATTACAATAGTAGGATATTCCCCTAAATATGTGCCCGCGGTCAAAGAATCTTCATCTAACAAATGCTTATGGCAATGCTCTATAGTATCCCAATTGTTTAATATATTTTTAGATAGGATATCATAAAAATCGTCTGAGAATATGGGGTCATCTTCTTTATAATAAGCATATGAAGCCATTAAATAATACGGAATAGCCATATTTCTGTTGGCGCTTATAAGGGAAGTAACATGATTACCGATATTCATTTCTTATTCTACCTTCGCATATTAGCAGCGTCAATTATGCCCTGCTTATTATCTTTACGGACTGGCATTAAATTGCTCTTGTGTGTAGTTACAATTCCTGCAATCTCATTGCCTGTGTATGTTTGGGTTTCTTTTTTAGATCCGTTAGAACAAATAGTATCAGATGTTTTAGACATTTTTCTCACACTCAAATCTGGCATATCTGAGCGATAGTTACTAGGCTTATCGCTCACACCCATCTTTTTTAAAAATGCCTCATGATCATTTACCGCTTTTGCCCAACCAACGGCGCGTTTTTTCTTCTTACCGCTGCCATGTATTTGGACTCCTTTGATCATATGCATACTCATTTTTTATAATTCCATCCAGTAAATGCGTCATTGTCTAAGTGGTATTTGCGAAGCAGGCTTTCATAAAACTCAATTTTCTTTTCAAGTTCAATAATATGATCTGCAGCTTTCCATGCGAAATGATCAGTACATCTAGACTTCCATTCTTCGCCTGCTTGATTTTTAAGTGCCTGAACAATATCTGATTGTTGTGGTGGTGGCTTAATGTCTAAATAAACTTTGCGTTCTACGGCATGTTCATTTTCTTCTTCTTCAATTCCATGAGTATTGATTTCCATCAATAGTCACCCCAATCTTCACCAACACCAGGATTATCATGACGGGTTGTTTCGTGCAAGATATCACCATAATACTCTTTCGCATATTTACTTGCGTCCGTGTAATGATTAATATTTTCATCTGTATTACGGACAATTGTAATATCAGCAAACTCTCGGGTGGCTTTAGGCTTTGACATTAAGTTTTTAGATTTCTGTTTAATATTTGATATTTTTTTACGCCGTTCATGAATTTCTTTAATAAGAGCCAATCGGTCGCCTTGAGTTGTTGCAGTTTTCATAGTATTCTCCATTACGAATCATTACAGTATTATAACTCATTAGTAAGGTTTTGTCTAGTACTATTTCCATAAAATTTTTGAGTAACTAAAACATCATCACACTTTTTTACAAATATAGGAATAGCATAAGCACTTGAGCCTTGAAAAATAAGAATACCGTCACAGTAAACTCTGGCTTTAGCATTACTTGGTAAAGATAAATCCAGTATGTAACTATCGTGACGATATATTGCCATTTTTAATACTCCTTAAAAGCACCTGCTCTTTCGTTTTCATCAAATCCAGCATAATAAGCTTCTATTTCTTTTTCAGTCATTTCATTTTCAAGAACTTGTTCGCCTTGATAACTTCCACGAGTCCAATAATGTGGATTTGGAGCACGACGATACCAAGAGTCTGCACTGCCTCGATCAAATGGACCACCATGTCTTTCATCGTATTTAGTATTTCGGGGTTTCGTATTAAAAGTCATGCTACTGCTTTCCTTTGCATTTCTACAATCATATCCAGTTCTATTTCATCTGCTTTGAAATCGAAAACTTCCGACAAAGCCAAGATGTGGCTTGCAGGAACTGGCGTTTCAGGCGATTGAGCATTCTTGATCAACTGCCTAAGCATTTGGGCGACTTCCCTATATTCGGTCATTGGGTTACCTTTTCTTTTATTGTGAATTCAACATTAGGAAAAATCTCAGAATAAGCAGAAACCCATTCAGCGGCATTGCCATAACAGGTTTCAGTATTTACTAACTCATTCTCAAGAGATTTTACTTCTCCGCGAACACTAGCAGTACCGGTACCGTATATTGCAAAAGTAGTCATTTGTGAACCCTTTCAAGTGATTCTGTTTCTACAACTAAACTAGCATAAAAAAGGGGTCTTGTCAACCCCTTCCTTTCAGTAATGCATGAATAAGTTTAGATTCTTTTTTAGAGATACGAGGATCTTTCTTGATTTCTTTATCAATAGAATCTTTATTGTACATTTTTGTTGCCTTACACATATTCTTCTTCCTCTTCCACTTCCCACATTTCATTTAAATCATCTTCGCAATCACCACATATGTGATTGTCAAAACTGCCTAATGTGTCTCCACATTCTTCACAGTAATGTTCATCATCATCTGCATAATTAAACATATCATCATCATTCTGTTGAGTCTCTAACTCAGGATTGGCAACAATGTGAGCAACGGTTTGATCAATAGCAGATTCGATTGCTACTTGCAGACTATCTCCGTTGTAGTTGCCTTCATAAAGCCGACCCATCGTGAAAGGATGAATTGCATGACTGGTTTTGTAATCGATCACATTGTTATGGGAAAGAAAGTTTACAGCACCAGAAGTGTTGTTTCCCATTCCGTTATTATAAAGATCATAAGCAAGCCGTGTTACTGCCCGAATCATTTCTCCAGCAGTACTTTCACAATTTCCCATCGCAGGAACTAGTTCTTGGAGTCGGTCATAATCAGATTGAAAAGTTCCGTTTTGATTCCAGTAAGTATTTTGCATTTTTTGCCCTTTCAATGACAAGTGATTCTTTCTATACTAACTTTATAGCATATCTTGAGGTGTTTGTCAACCTCTATTATACAGTTTGTGTATCTGAGCGGAGTGAAGTACTAAACACGGAACTTTGACGTCCCCGGTTGTAAATTCCCCAAGGGTGACGCTCAATAGGCCAGCTACGAACATTGTCTGGTCCTTGAGGGCAAACTGTAACTTCTCCGCCATCGTCATAAAAATTTTGAACTAGTTGATCAAGATTAGTCATTGGTATCTCCTAAGAAGTGATTCGTCTTACTCTTATAACTTAGCACATTTAAGCGGCGTTGTCAACCCTTTTCTCACGGGCTTTTTCCATACGCAATTTCATTTTCATCCATGCATCAGGGTTCAACACGTTTTTGCTGATCGACAACTTTAGCTTTTTTTCTTTGAAACATTTTTTCAGGTAAGTAGCTTGCTCTTTACCGATAAACCGTGATACTAACTTGAGTAGATCAATACGAAATTGTGTATCGTGGTGCATATTACCAACAGAATGAGCTAACTCATGGAGCAGTACGTACTGGTTCAATCCGATAGGCAGATCGTCTAAGCCGCGAGTAGTATTCAATTCAACATGAGAACCCCAGGCTCTACCAGCAATTCTTGAGCCGCGCATAGTTCCTAGGGATATAGCTAAATTCTCTGAAATTCTACCCTTGCTCATTTTCTTCCAAGTAGCAGAAGCAAGAATTTTATCGCAATACTTTTGAGCCATGGCGATATTGGCAAACTGGAGTCCTCTGCCATATCTACTCTCATACTTAAATTCTGCATTATATACCTTAGAACGGTCACTATCACGCGAATAATGACCATGCTTACGACCAGTATTGATAAGTGTTTTCTTCTTATTAAGATAAGAAAGATATGTTATGATATCATCATTATCCCAGCTATTAGCTTGTAGTGCTTTAACAACAGGTTTTTGATCAGCGGCATAACAAAGCATTAGTATCTCCTAGTGATTCTCTTTACTATTACAATTTAGCATAATTCAAAGGTAATGTCAACCCTTAATTATCACCAAATCCATATGAAAGATTTCTAGCATCAAAATCTTCAATTAAAGGCAAAGATTCGGTCATGTGATCAAACCTATGTGAGCCATTAGTCCAAGTAAAAGTTTTAACATGCTCACTATTTTTAAACATTTGATTTGTTTCAACAGCGTCACATACATCATCATCCATATCTAATAGCAGTAAGCCAGGAACTTTAGAACGATCTGACATTTTAGAAAAACTTGTAAGAGTTTCAGCTTTCAAAGTATAATGCCGATCATAATAATCAATCCCAGAACCGATATATTTTTGAAGGCTTATAGCAGGATCAGTTGCGGGGTTAATCATAACATAAGGAAGAGACCAAGTTATGCCCATTAGATTAGCCATATAGCCACCCATAGAAGTACCAACAAGTAAATCTATATCATCTGCTATCATTGCGTTGTATATCGTTTCTTGAATTTCTGAAATAGGTTGGGTGTAATCTACATTAACACCAGTTACATTCCCTATTTCAGACAATAGAAGTATTTTGTCACTGCTGGGATCGAAACGACTAGCCCAGCCGTGAATGTAAAGTATATTCATAATCTCTCTCTGATTCGTTACTCTTAGTATACTATACTAAGTGGACCAGTTTGTCAACCACTATCTGATATTTTTACCAGTAGTTCCTAAAGAAATTTTAAAAATCATTTCATCACCGATAGCACGGAGATATCCATAAGGTTTTAGCATAGGATACTTACTAAGTGTAAACTGCGCGTCTTTAGGTAAATCGCTGGTTTTCATTTTTGCCACTGGCTGAACATCATCTCCAGATGTTTTTTTTACTTGTTCTGGAGTTAGTAAGAAAGGTTCAAGTATATTCCAATCCATAGATTTCATCATTGCACCAAGAGCCTTTTTACTTTTCTCACCGTACGATCTTTTGACTTCCTGTTGAAACATGTTTTTAACAATTGCTTTAGCTTGATCGCCACCTTCGGCGCCCATGGCAACTGATTTTCTACCGCCCTTGTCTTTATAAAGAATTACCGCAAGTAACTTGCCATCTTTTACTGCCATCTTCCACATAGGAATCTTAGCTATCATCGACTCTTTGTTTTCAAAACCACCACCTTTAATTCCACCAATTTCTGCGTATGATTTTTGAAGTAATTCCCAGACTCGATCAGCCCATTTACGCTTCAATTCCTCATCGTTAGGAAGAGCGTTTATAAATCTCTCTGCTATAAATGTATTAAAAGTTTTCATTTGATTTCCAATATAGTTTTTATATTATTTATATGATCTAGAAATCATAAATGTAGAATATGATTTCTAGATCATATCAACTTTTATAAATGTCGGTAAGCATATCTTCAAATTGTTCTACCTTATCAAGTCGATTAGGCCAGTGGATATAATCTTTTTCTGGATTCTTTTTGAGATTATTAAGAAGCGGAATTACCGCATTATATAGTCTGTCAATTTTGTTTTGGACAGCATCTAAATTTTCTTCTGTATCAGATGATTTTTGTGCTAGTTGCTGTACTGCATCCAATTCATCTTCGGTAACTGCGGTAAATCCAAAATCAAAAATGTCACTCATGTGGTTCCTCTAATTCTTTGTATCTCCTCGCAATGTATGCATGATAGCTTTCTTGTGATTTTACTGTAGTATCCATCATTTTACCTCTAAATGCAGCGTCTTTGATATTCTGTCTAAATCTTAACATTCTTTCTTCATGATAATAATCAGACATTTGCCGGTTTAATTCAAGTTGAATTTCTTCTTCAGTCATATCATGTACCATTTTATAATGCAATTCCCTGATCTTCTACTTTTGGATAAAGTTCTCTTGGCATAGCAACAATTGGAATACGTTTTGCAGGATCATCTGAACCATTTATTTTTTTAGGAACACACCCTATTTCTAATGGCACAAAATTGCCTTCTCCATATTGTCTAGATAATTCACTATACATTGTTGTGCCAAGACCTCTTATATTTGCTTTTGCATATACAACACATTCTTGGGAAGTTTTGAAATTCTGACCCTGAATAACATATGCTTGTCCATCGTTTAAACTAAACAAAGAGTACAATATCCAGGCAGCATAATTCATTGATCCATGCCACCTGGAGTAAATTTATTTCCATTTAAAATTAGACATGAAAACCCCTCGCCTTTAAATATAATAGAAAAACTTCCAGTATCTGGATTAACAAACATTGAAGCAATTCCTGTTAATTGCCTCGCATACTCTGGTGGATAATTTGGTGGTATTACAAAAGTTATTCCAAAAGCATCAAATAATTTCTTTTCTTCATATTGATCAATTATTGCTTTTATTTTTTTTGGTTCATCGCATATACTTCTCATAGCAATAGGTGTAGCAGTACTAGGGTCCATTTGAGGAGATTCTTTAGGAACTTTATCTTTATTCTGAGCAAATACACTTGATACGAAAACAAAAGATAGAATTAGGGCATAGAATATTTTACTCATTTAACAATTCCTTTATACGTTTAATATAACCGTACTTTTCTTCCGTTTCTTGTTTTAATTGTTTTTTTAAAAGTTCGATCTGTGATGCTTGTTCTAGGAGTATTTTTCTATATCGTTCTGCTTCTGTATTGTCAGTTAATTGCATAATTAAATGCTCCTAGGTATTAATATTATTTATACTAAACCTTTAGCATACTTTTAATTTCAATGACATTTCTGTTAGGATCTTCTACAAAAAATGTTTCTTGTTCATAATCAGTGTCTTTGAATCTAGTGTAAGGAGTATCAAGAAATCCTACAGTATTTTTTACACTAGCACGAACCTTTTGATATTCATCATATGGTAAGTGAATTCCTAGATGTGGTACGCATACTTCACCCATATCGACAGTATGTCTATGTCTATCAGGTCCCTTTGCGGGAGCAATGCCCTCACCAGTTCTAGGTTTGGATTCATGGAGTGTCAACTCATTACCCCAAAAATCAATATCTTGCCAGCGACCTTCTTCAGCCATATCTAATTTGCAGCCTAGAATATCTGTATAAAATGGCAGTGTTGTTTCTAGTTTGCCGCCTTCAATCGCTAGATGAAAAATATTACTCATAATTTATTCTCTTCCCGCTTTACGAAATCTTTTATTATAACCGCGCTTTATCTTTTTAAGTTGTCCCTTACTCCAGTTGTAATATTTACGAGCCTTAGTAAGAGCATCGTATTCATCACCACCTTTCATAGGGATTTTACTCATAAGTTTTCCTTGACTCAATGCAGTCCTCATACTTATCAAATAGTTGTTCAAACTTCCAATGGTATAGCTGGTGCATACCCAGGAGTGTGTTAGTTAATTCATCTGTTGTTGGTTCTCGCTGTCCATCACAAACCTGTTTGAATACTACCTCAAGATCATCCACGACATGCCAGCAATCCATAATCATCTTCTCCATCTCATGTAATTCACTCATAAGTTTCTCCTGTTGATCGAAAGAAGTTCTCAGACCAAAATGCTTTGTCATCAATCCAAATATCATAATGTTCTTTCTCGCCCACGGACAATTCGTGAAACTTAGCGCCCCAACGAATGAGTTGATTGTTGGTGAGACTGTAATAGTCTATCTTGGATACTGCACCTCTAGCCGTCATATATTTAATCGTGTGACCAGCATCATATAATGCATTAACTTTTTCGATACGGTCCATCATAGGTTCATGAAGTGCATAGTCTTTTGTGCCATCTGGCTTTAATACTTCATTACAAATTGTTCCGTCAATATCAATCACGTATTTCATTATTAATCCTCTAAATATTTTTTTACCATTGATAGCAAATCGTCATACTTTGCAACCTCATCCAATTCAGATTCTATTGCTTCAATAATATCTGGATGTTCACCAACACCAGCTGCATTGTGAAGATACACTTCCACGTTAGCTAAATGTTTATCAATATGACCTTGTGCATGACTCTTAAAAGCTTTTATTAAAATATCTCTCATTTTTCAACTCTCCTGCATTATATATGTGGGTGGTTATCTATGCTTCTATATCTATAGATTTGCTCATTGGACCCTCAACTGGCTCTGGTCCTCGCTTTATTTTTCCAGCAGCGTCATATGTACCAGCATGACCTTCATAAGACATTCTTAAAGCTTTGCTTGGTTCAGATACGGTCTGTTCGACCCAACGCTTTTGTTTATCAGCTTGTTCCATATGAAAATCTTTAGCTATTTGAGTTTTGTGAATCAATTCAAGTGGCTGTTGAGCCATTAAATATTGATATGCACCTGATCCTACATCCATAATTTTATCCTAAAAGTTTTTTAACTTGTGACATAAGGCTTCTTTTGCTTTGCCTACGATCCAGTTCTACACCATGATCCCTAGCCAATTCTTCCAATTCACGTTTAGTCATATCATCTAAAGAAGGATCGACGGATGGCTGAACGGATGGCTGCCAGATTTGATCAGTGTTAACGGCAGGCATTGTTTCGACTAGCAATTCAGGCTGTGGCACTGGAGTAGGCTCAACAGGCATTGTTTCTGTCAATACTTGTGGTGTTGGTTCCCGATGGTCTTCAGACGGATTTGCTGCATACCATTCATTAATTTCTTGTTCTGTGAATTTTCTAGCTAACAATTTTTCTCTACCTTTGTACCAACCTCTTGGTGTTGGTCGTGCTCCTCTGCACCATCCTGGGCGTGTAATTGGCATTTTGAATTCCTTTCGGTTTATAAATAACTATTTATACTGGTCGGAGATAGAGGATTTGAACCTCTGACCCTTTGCTCCCAAAGCAAATGCGCTACCAGACTGCGCTAATCTCCGTATATGGTGCGAGAGGAGAGAATCGAACTCCCACTCTGGGCGTTATGAGCGCCTTGCTTTACCATTAAGCTACCCTCGCGTTTTCTATTTAATACAAAGCTTAAAAACTTCTTCAATTGTTTCAGCTTGCATTTTTTTCGGAATAACAAAGCTTCCATATCGGGTACCGTTGCCACCATAAACCTTTAATGAATCTTGAAACTTATGAAAGTAAAATGATCCTTGTGCTGGAAACATTCTGGCATCATCACCTAAAAATAATGAACCTGCGATTACAATACATTTCAACATTTTTTTCTCCTGTCTTAGTTAGTATTCAGAGGTGGAGACTATGCACAATCTCCACCCCCTATTTGTCTTTCTCGTGGACAACCCCGCTCTGCTTTCTGTCGGTACAGAGTATTCACCGACCTAGTACGACCTTGCAAGGCTTTTCATTCGACTAGGATTTCACTGAGTAATTTTTTAAACTCCAACGCTTCGCGCTCCAATTTAACTTCATACCCAGTTTCTTGGCGGACCCTACAGGACTCGAACCTGTAACCTACAGCTTAGAAGGCTGTTGCTCTATCCAGTTGAGCCAAGGGACCTATTCTTTATAGACTGCTTTTTGATACGCCCTTACGAATATGGGGTTTAGTTGGCCTTCCCTCTCCCACAGACGCACCAAAAAACGGTCTAAACTTCTTACTACTACGCCCTCTGCATACCTCAACAATTCTATATAACTCTGACCCTTTGCTGATCAGTATCTAATTGTTTCATCGATAGTGGAGTGTAGTTGGCCTTCCCTCATCCACAGACGCAGTAGTAAGAAGTCTAAGAGTACTTATTAACAGGGTTATGTCCTACTATCGGAACACATTCTTTATCGTTAGGCCTAGGTTACGTAACACAGACGCTCCCAAATCAAAACAGCAAATAAAATTTGCACCCTGTTAAAAAGCACTCTTTAAACTGATTCTTTCTATACTAGTAACATAACATATTTTAAACTCTTTGTCAACCTTTTTATTTGGTGCGGATGGAGAGAATCGAACTCTCACGCCGTGAAGCACCTGCTCTATTAATTTATCACATTAAAACATCACTGTCAATCAATAAATCTCTTTCTTCATAACCAGTTCCAAAACAAAATTCACATTCCATTTCCGAAATCTCGACAACACCAGAACCATCACAATTCTCACAAACTTCGCCCTTATACCACTCGTTGATGTTATCATCACCCCATATAGATATAGTCATTTTTTTGTCCTTTCGGTGACAAGCGATTCTTTCTATAATGTTGTTCTAACATATTCTGGCGAGTTTTTCAACCTCTAATTTTAAACTAATTCAAAAGCTTTTTTCATTAAAAAGGAAGCATCTTGATCATTTTCAAAACCATATTCGCTGGCAAAGTCCATAGAAGATGATTGAAAGATTTCAGCAGCAATTCCCTTAGTATTTAGAACATATGCAATTGCTTCTGGTGTTTTACCGTAACCAACTAACCCTTCAGCAGAAAACATTTGAATTCCACCATTGTGGGCTGAAACGAAATCTACTTGGTTTGATTGATTATTCATTTTTAGTCCTTTCAGTGACTAGTGATTCTTTCTATACTAACTTTGTAGCATATTCTGTGGTACTTGTCAACCTTTTATTTAGATAGTAGCAAAAGAAGTTTCAGTAACAATTATGCGGCGACCAAGATTTTTCATCACACAGTTTTCGGTATAGACTTTTACCGCCCCATCGTTATACATGACAGTGATCAGAGTTTCGCCATCAGCATCATCGTGGATTGATGAAATCTCACCAATGCCAATACGCCCAGAAGCGTAAGGCCGTACAACACCCATTCCAACTTCAAACATTTTTGAACCCTTTCAAGTGATTCTTTCTATACTAGTAAACTAGCATAATCCAAAGTCAATGTCAACCCCCAATTTTGCCTTTTTTTCTTGGAAGGTATCTTCTTTCCAATACTTGCGAGGATTTCCACACATATGACAAGAGCAAATTTTTGGAGAAGTTGCATGTATGCCAATCAATTTAGGACTATCTAACTGACAAATTGTATGCTGGTAGTTTTTAACCTTGTGTTTTTTTAGCTTTAACTTTTGGCGTCTGTAAGCTAGTCCTCTCATAATTTTATTCCTTTAAATTTAAACTGCAAAACTTTCTCCGCAGCCGCATTGTGCTTTTGCATTTGGATTTTGTACTGTCAAATAATTACCACCAAGTTCTGTTATATAATCAACAGTACATCCAAACACAAACATTTCTGCCATTGCATCAAGAACTAGAATATTATCAATCAGATTCCCCTTTGAAGCATCTTCAACATATGACCATTCATATTTAAATCCACTACAACCACCACCCTTTACTTCAAGGAGTACATAATTTTTTTCAGCCAAAACTAACTGATTGGTCATGTATTCCTTTGCTTTATCACTAACGTTTAAGATCATACTTTTAGATCACCACTTTTAATGATAGCGTCAGCAATTGCTTCAAAATCGACTTCACGCCTATTAGACAAATGATTTGAACTATCTTTATTTGACATGGTCATTTGTTGTAACTCCATTACAGTGAGAAAATCCGTTTTCTCTGTTTTACGAATAGCACGGTTTTGCATTGTTGACATTACTGAGGCAGTACGCCCGTATGAATTAATTCGCATTTACAAACTCCATAAGTTTTTCATTACTACTCTCTAGAACGACAAAATCACCAAAATGTTTATCAAAAATTTTCACTAAATGAAAATAATCTCCTGCACACATTTCGCTGGTTATAGGTGATGCTCTAGTGCCTTTATAGTGAGCGTATTCTTTTGCTTTTGCAAGAAGAAAAAATGCATTACCATCAGGACCATCTAGATCGATTACAATTTCAGATGCAGGTGTTTTATTACGAATCATTAGAACCTCGTATACATAGAGTTGTGTATTTTATTTGCATCTTTCCAAGCATGTCTTAGTCCGAAAACATATCCAGCGGCAAAAGAACAAATCATAATTCCTAGTACCGCAAGAATTTCAATATCAGTCATATTAAACGCCTTCTTTAGTGTGAACTAAGTTTTGTGGACCATGAGCAATTGCAAAACCATTATATTCGGTTTCGTATATGCCATTCTGTGGTTCGTATAGAGGATCAACCACTTTAGCTTGAACCATCGATACAGACTGTTCTCCTTGAATTGAATTTGCGTAAATTCGACTCACTTCATTAAATCGAGCATCCCACCATTGAGAGTCGTCGGTATTGGGTTGAGGTGTGTTCATATCAATCATCTTAGATCCCTTCAAGTGATTCTTTCTATACTAGTAACTTATCATAATTTTTATGGTTTGTCAACCAGTTTTGTGTTTGTCATTGCAGAAATTAGCATCATTGCAAATCCAACTTCACGTTCATCCATAGGACCTAGTTTTCCACTATATGAGTCTGATATAAGTTTATCATGAATTCTCTTATAATCTATTTTAGGTAAGTGATATCCATTTAAAATTGAATGTACCGCAATTTCGTCAGCACTCATATATTCCGGACCTTCTTCAATATCAATTTCTAGTCTCATAGGGATACTCCTTAATTACTTTAGTCATTTCTAATCTAGCAAAAGATTTGGAATCTCTTAATTGTTTAAGATACCTTTCTGCTTGAGAATATGAAAATCCAGATACCCATTCAGAAAGTAGATACTTTCCGTCTGTGAAATCGTAGGCTTTCACCGTAAATTTTTCGCGGTCTACACTCATAGCAACTCCTTTGCTAATATTTAGTGATTCTTTTCATAATTATGATATCAGATTTTTAGCGTATTGTCAAGTTTTTATAGCTTGTCAATGTCTTTGCTCCAATCATCATGAGGATCATCCGCAGGAACAGGTTTGTTGTGATGCATATATTACCGCATTTGTAGTTGTCTCATACTATATTTAGTAGTTAAACATATTTCAGACACTACTTTTCCAAGTGTTAAAGAGGGCTTCTTCTTTTTCAAAAGCATCTATTTCCCAAGGAAGATCGTTATAATCTAAATCACCAAAATATTCTCCATGCCAAGTTTTTGCAACATCGTCAAACATTTCATGTAAAACTTGTTGAACATGGACTAATTCGTGGAATATAGTTTTGATTATTTCATCAACAGACTTTTTGCTGTTAATCTCTATAGATGCAACGCCTTCTTCCTCGTCACCAATGCCGTCAAAGTATCCGCAATTGTCGCCATTTGCTCCTTTGAATACTAATTGAAGTTCATCTAAATCATCTAGCATAAGCATATCAGATGCATGAGCAACTACAGAGTCAAGCAACTCTGTAGTCAATTTTTTTGGCTGATTGTATGTATCTAAGATCATGAGACTGGTATGAATAATCGTTCGGAAGAAGGCGTCTGCTTTCGTAAATCGTCGTAAGAGCAACTTTTTGAACGCGGAACTTCATCTAAACGTATTTCTCTTATTGGTGTAGGTGTCAGATTACGCATTTCTCTATGGGCTTTTTCTAGCTGTTCATAGCTTTTTGAGAAAAAGAAAAAGCGTGGTCTTTGAGTTGGATTGCTTACTGCACGGCGTTCGATATTATGATTGTAAGCAAAATCATCAATGTATTTGTATGGCAACAGATGCTGGCGGGTATCTATGAAGTAAGTGTACATGGAAGTTTCTCTTTCTATCTGAATTAATCGTTAGTGGATATAACTAATTCTTCAAGTTGTTCATGGGCTTCTTCAACAGTATCAAGAACTAGTGAATAGAAAGTTATTGTATTGTCACTATTCATTTGAGCGAATAGTTCATGGCTTTCACAAAACTCTTCGAGGACTGAATAATTGAATGTCTCGTTGGGTTGAATTGTGAAGTTTAGCATCTCTATCTCCTAAGTGATTCTCTTTACTCTTATAAAGTAACATAATAGAACCACTTTGTCAACCACTATCTTGCAGAAACTTCTTTTATTGCAGTCTTTTTTGGATGAAATACTTCCACATTTTGTGGTAGTTTTATTAGAGAATTACCCTTGTCTTGATGTATCACAAATTTAACCTTTGGAAATTCTCTAAACATATGATGCCAGATTGGTCTCCAATTTTCTGTTAATCTTTGAGTATTTAAAGTATCTCTTGGTGATGGCAAATACAAATCAGAATAACTTGTGATATCAAATCCAAAAATACTATCAAAACCATACATATGAATTTCATCACGCTCTAACTTATTTATGGTATAGTGTACTGCCATGTGGCCACAATTAAAATCTGTATAGTTGGGAGCATATTTTGGTAATACTGTATAAAATTCTTTTATTTGCTTTGAGTATTTTATATAAAAATCATTACGCATTTCCATCCACTTCTTAGGTCTCGCGCCTAATACCCAGTCGCCAGGAACTACTACATGACCCTCATGAATTGCTTTCATCATTTTAAAATCTACCATTACAGTAGTGTATATATTATTGACTTCCATAGGAGGTAAGTTGCATACAATTTTTAAACCTTTTGCTGGTTGATATAATCCGGCACTCTTACCGTTACCTATAATATGAGCAATACTAGCCATTCTTTATTATACTCCTAATTCTATCTTTACCTTTTTCACCTGTCCAATGAATAGCTTTCTTAGCTTTACTATCTTGATTATCATGTTCTAACTGCAATCTTAACCAATTATATTCATTAGGCAAATCTGTAATATGTATGCGTTTGCTAAGTGCATCAGGAAGCATGAAATGCAGAGTTTCTTGGTCCCCCCTAGTAGGATTAGTTTCAACTTCTTTTGACCAGCGCGATAGAATATCTGGGCAACCTTCAAAAGCAACAACACCGCTGTTGTACCAAGCACCTTGATTTCCCATTCGTTTTGTCCAAGGCTTATCTTCTACCATCGCAATTCTATTAGGCTCAACATAAACAAATGCACCTTTCATACTCTTTAATATTTCAATATCAGTATCAATCCAACAAACCGCATCTGCAATTTTAGACGCTTCAATCATGGATTTGGGTTTTTTAAACCAACCCTTATCTTCAGTGTGAGTCATATCAATAATGTGGTCAAATCCCATTTCAAGTAATTCATTTTTACATTCTACTGTGACTCCAAAATCTGCGAACACCAAAGGTATATCATTATGTGCAGTATATCCAGATAGAAACCAAGGTAGAATCCATTGATGGCTAGCGTCACAACCTGTTAAAAATATTTTATCAAATAATGCCATATTTCGTACCATCACCATAACTATGTTTAGCTAAACAACCTTCTTTTCTTTGAATGGTTGTAAACGTATCTTTTGCAATAACAGGATAAGGATACCATTCATATAAAAAATTAAATCTAGCATTGTTTAAAAATACGTCTGTTGGTCCAGCATCTGTTTTTGCAGACTCTATTAGTTTTTTAGCTGCTTCAGGATTAAGCATATATGCATGGGCACCAGGAAGATACTGCTTAGACATTAAATTATTTAATCCTAAGCTTTGAGGAGTATTAAATTTACCATACGATGGCGCACCAAAACTGATTAATTTAGGCTCAATCTCAAAATCTAAAATTGTTTGCGGAATAATAGTTTCAATAATGGCATCATGTTCAAATATTAAATATGGTTCATTATCCTCAACACATTTTTCCCAGAGTGTATGGTGAGATAGAAATGCAGAAATGCATCGGTCTGTTCTAGAATAAACTTCATTAAAGTTTGTATCACCAATTCCCTTGTCTTTCAACATCTTTACAGGATTATGATTAGGAGTTATTGCTTCAAATATTTCAACTTCAATATCATAATCAGATGCAGACATAATACATTTATTTGCCGATCTTATGGAGTGAGACATTTCTTGAATTGTTATTACATATGATTTCATTTATCCTCTCCAACGTGGATCTGAAGATTCACCAATCTTAATTTGAACTTCAAATTCTCTCAATCTTTTCCAAACACTTATCAATTCAACCACAACAGCCCAAGATTTAACAACATACTGCAAACTACTTTCTACTCTACCAAACGCTCTTATAGTTTGTTGTAGAGCACCTAATGTGATTGTTCCCGCAAGAATTGTAGGACCCAATGCAAGATACGGAACAAGAACCATACCTTGAAAATATGAATATCTTGCCATGTTGAAATAAGCATAATGAAAATATGATTTAAAATGAATATCTCTTACCCAATCAAATAATTCTGCAAGAGTTTTGGGTTGACCTGCTCTAGGATCATCTTCTGCATGTACTAAAATTTTACGGTAACCAGCTTCACGTTTTTGAATGTCGTACTCAATTCCAGGTAGTCTGATTCCTACTGCAGCAAGCAACAGCGTACCTCCTAATGCTGTTGCAAGTGCTACCCACATAAGAGAATTAGAAACTTCGCCTAGTATTGGCAAATGTGTAACTGCCGCAGATAGACCAATAAGAATAGGAATGAAAGCAATTAAAGTCATAATTGACTCCATAAGACCAACACCTAAGTCTTCCATAATTCTAGCAAACTTAATAGTATCCTCTTGAATACGTTGTGACGCACCTTCTAGACTTCTAGCATACTTGAACTTATCATGGTAATACTCAACCATACTAGTGCGCCATCTGAATATCCAATGAGATACAAAGTATTTAGTGACTACTGCAATAGCAATAAACTTTGCTGCCAGCCAACCGAAGGATGCTAATGATCCATAAAATTCTGCGGCAGTAATACTACCAGGTGTAGCTAATGCTTCTTGGAGATTATTATAAAAATCGCCAAACCATTCATTTATCGCAACATCAATCTGTACCTGATACCAAGTAGAAAATAAAATCAAGAGTGTTCCAAAGATTGACCAATGCATCCAGTGTTTTGAAGTAAAAAATTTAAACATTGTCTTTTATTACCTTCTCATTTGAGGTGATAGCAGCGTGAAGAATGTCTAGAGACTGATCTTTGAGTTTTGCAGAATTGTATAGTGCTTTTGTGTCTTTAGGAAAACATGCACCACCAAAACCTCTACCATCTGGACCAGGAACTTTCATATGTGAATATCCTATTCTTTCATCCATACCCACTAAGTAACTTACCTCATCGTACTGTAAATTCATTTTAGAACAAAGATCATAAATTTCATTAAAGAATGCTACCTTTGTTGCCAAGAAAGAATTTCTAATATACTTCATTAAGATAAGTTCAGGTATTGAAGAAAAGATTGCTGTAAATTTTTTACATGGATTAAAAATATCTACCCAAAAATATTCATCACCTCCACCAAAAAACATTTCTGTCTGTTTTTTGAAATCTTCATTTGCATTTGCTGCAGTTAAAAATTCTGGAGAAAAACATATGTTTAAATAATTATGCGTTTGTTCAATTTCTCTCCAGCCTTCCATTGACATAGTTGACTTTATAAGAATGTTTGATGGACTTATAGTTGCAACTGGAATTCTATTGAGCATTTCAAATATAATGCTCATATCACATTCACCATTTTTACCTTCTGGTGTTGGCAAGCAAATGATATAACCATCTGAATCACCTTGATATTCTATCTTATTATCGTTGTATTCTGGATCAACAATTGTGATATCATGATGATCTTTTAAAACGTTGTAAACAGCTTTGCCTACAAATCCATATCCTAATAATGTCAATTTCATAATGTATAACCTTAATAACTTTGTGCTAGTCTCCACATCAAATATTCTTTACTCTCAATAGGCGGATACTTAGATACTTCGTGAAAACGTAAATTATCTACTATAGTACCCGGAGTAGGATCAACAAAATGTGGCATACTAAATCTAGTTTTATGTATATGTGAATTAACTACTCTATGTTTTGTGCTTTTAAAGTAATCATTTGTCCATCTCTGAAGTAGATCACCAATATTCACAACCACACCATCGACATTATATGGCACTGGATGCCATTCGCCTTTTAAATCTTGTACCTGCAATCCTGGAACATCGTTTATTTGCCAAAGTAGTGTAATAGTTCCGTAGTCGCTATGTTCACCAATTCTCATTTGTCGATCTGTTATTTCTCCTTCATATGCGGGATAATGAATAACCCTTGTAGTATTGAATGGCTGCATATGAGCATCTACAAGCGTAGATCCGCATTTTAAAATTTCATCAAATCTACTCAGTATTCTAAGTGTAAGTTTATCTGCAACATCAATACTTTGCAATGCTGTTGCTTTAAATCCTGGCAATTCTCTTGGCCAAAGATGCTCACCCATTCTTGTGTTATTGTAATTAAAACTTTCTTTAATATCTTTCGGTGCAGTAGGATCGACATTTTCATCTCCTACCATACTATAGCCTAGATTAGTGTCTCCTTCATATGGATACTTTTTCTTTATTTCATCAGGTAAATTAAAAAACGCTTTCATTTCACTGAACCAACTAATCATATCAGATTTTTCAGATTTTGTCAAGCAATTAGTAAATACCGCAAAACCTACAGATGTATAAGCATCTTCAATATGTTGATTTGCGTATGGAGAATTAAAATCAATTACAGGTATCATTATTATTTCCTTTGGCTCTGAGGGCAGGAGTCGAACCTGCACGAATAAATATACATTTACGCTAGTATATATTCACGGTATAAACAGTACCGCGTGTCTACCAATTCCACCACCTCAGATTAGTTTACAGCTTGTCTAGGGCTGCAATCATTCGCGTCATCCCGATGCCACCGCCAACTCTTGGAAAGAAATCAAATTCAAGAAACTTTTCAAGTTCTGCCTCAACTCTATCATCTCCGAATAAACTCTTAATAAGTCCTGCGTACTCTCCATCAGAAATTGTATGAAATGTATCTCTCATCTGTTCTTTATCAATACTGCGTTCGGCACTACCAATTGTTTCCATACCACCAAGAATAACATCAATCTTTCGGCTAGTACCATCTTCGTTACGACTCATATTCCAAAACGGACTAGTCATTTCTGGAAAGTCTGTAATCATACAAGGACCGAATGATGCTTGCATTGCTAATTCGTGTTGTGCATCTAGTTCTGTTTTAGCACTTACGCCATAATGTTGCTGCCATTCATTATACGTTTTTTCTGTGATAGTACCAAAACCTAAAAAATCACAAAGTTCATATTCCATACGTTTCAAATCATTAATGTCACCAGGCATTTCAAATTCAAACATTGGAAAGATTGTATCGTGACGACCGGGAATTGCGTTAGGCTCTTGTCGATATGACGTTGAGACACAAAAAAACCCCTTTGAATCGGGGCTGGTAAGTAATTCATGTTCTAGCCACATCTGGCCAGTTTGAGGTAATGGCCAGACTTGGCCTTCATAATTGTAACTTGCTACGTTTTCAGGATCTTCACAAGCTGCTAAGATGCTCAATCTATTTTGCGTATGTACTTCCTCAAAGCCTTTAGTCAAAAAAAAGTCCCTCAATAGGGACACTGCGTTAGTAAATTTTCGTGGGTTTATTAGTTGCGTCATTTTCTTTCTCTCTCCTCAAAATAAGGGAGCCCTAAGGCTCCCCAACTCATTAGATGTATTTAGCATTTTTTTATTGTATATCTTCTATTTTATCACAAAGTTTTAAATTTTTTGCTTCTGTTGCACTTAACCAAACATCTTCTGGAGGAAGTAAAAAATCTCTTATCTTTTTTTCATTTAATCCAGTACATTTTCTATAATGATTAATCATTCTCTCAGTTGTAAGTTCCATTTCTTTTACTCTTGCGAATAACTCATGTTCTTTACCTACACTACCCCACGAATATTGGTGAGATAAAATTGCAGTATTTGGCGTGAGAATTCTTTTACCTTTTTTACCGGATATGAATAATAGCAATCCACAAGATGCAATCATACCCAAACCAACAGTTTTAACAGGAATTGTTGATGCTCTCATAACATCAACTAAGGCAAAACAAGCATTTAAATCTCCACCCCTTGAACAAATTCCTAATGTTAATTCTTTTGGTTTATCACTTCTTTTCATATTTTCTGATAATATCCAATCAACGATTGGACTCATTGTATCCATTGATACATCGCCCATAAAAACGTATGTACCATGAGAAAGTAATTGCATTTTTGGTGGGATTGCTGATGCCGCTGGCGCATTATTTAATGTTACATTATTCATATTCAATCATTCCTAAAGTTGGAGACTCCAATGGAGTCTCCGTTATTAATTATTTAAGGTACTTTCGCATCAATTCCTTCAACATAATAATTCATTGAATTAAGTTGCATATCAGTTGCAACCTCACCATCTGCCAATTGCAGATTTCCTTCATTATCATAAATTGGTCCAGTGAAAGCAAAAAATTCGCCATTGTTAATAGCGTCTTTCACAGCTTGCGCTTTTGCTCTAACATTAAATGGCATATTTGTGAATGGTGCCATTTGAACAACACCTTCATTCATATGACCGAAATAGTTTTCACTTTCCCAATTACCATCAATTACTGCTTGCACTTTACGAATATAGTAAGGTGACCAGTTATCGATAGTTGCTGTAAGTTGTGCATCTGGAGCAAATTTTCTTTGATCAGACGCTTGTCCAAAACCATGTTTACCCTGTTGTTCTGCGGCCTGAAGTGGCGCGGGAGAATCTGTGTGTTGTGCAACCATATCACAGCCTTGCGACATAAGAACTTTTGCAGCATCAGATTCTTTTCCAGGATTATACCAAGTATTTACCCATACGATATCAATATCAACATCAGGATTTACACTTTTTGCGCCTAGATAATAAGTATTAATTTCACGGATTACTTCTGGAATTGGATATGCTGCAACATAACAAATTTTATTTGTTTTTGTCATTAATCCAGCAATCACACCTTGAACATGACGTGCCTGATATAGTCTTAGACCATAACTGGACATATTAGGTGCTTGCTTATAACCAGTAGCATGTTCAAACTTAACATCAGGGTAACGTTTAGCTATTTTCAATGTGGCATCCATATACCCAAATGATGTTGTAAAAATAATATCAGCGCCTTGCAAAACCATTGAGTTTATAACTCTTTCTGCATCTGGTCCTTCGCTAACACTTTCTACATACATAGTTTCAACTTTATCGCCAAAATGCGCCTCTACATCTTGTCGACCGATATCATGGCGGTATGTCCATCCATGATCACCCACTGGTCCTACGTATACGAACCCTACTTTTACTGTATCCCCAGCGAATGCGCTTGTTGCTAACATCATTCCCGCTGCTACGATTGCTAAAAGTTTTTTCATTTTTCTTTATCTCACTTTCTATTGAGTTGTAGTTGATTGAAGTCCTTGGACTTTAGTATAGAAGGTTTTAGTCACACCCATATCGTCAACTAGTTGCCTACACATAAGAGCATCGTTAGGCCAAAGACCATAACTAAATGCGTTTGATATGAGTTTTTCCGCGCCTTCCGGTTTAATAATATATGCAGAATTTCCCGCTAGACCTTGCGGAATATTCCATTCGTCAATAGTTGGTATTTCTTGAATGATATTACGATTTCTTTGAATAATATCGTAATACTGTCTTGCGCGTCTAGTAGCGCCAATTGGATTATTAATACCTATTACTTGATATTTTGAATCCAAAATGTATTGATAATCTAACTTTTTTATAAATTCTGCATCATGTTCTAATACAAGAATTGGCTCTTTTATTTCAAAGCATTTTGTCCATAGTCTAAAATGACTTATAGCACACGCAATTCGTTTTTCTTTGACTGCTGTAGGATATGCAGATTTTACTAGACCTGTAGCAATGTCAGTGACTTTACCTTCCCATGGATAGTTCCACATTAAATCCCATTGCATTAATTCTTTCATTGCATCTTTAGAACTTGTGGCATCAAATCGTTGTACATAGAAATTACAATTTAATTCCCTGGCACTTTGCCACACTTTATTAAAACCAGTTTCACTAGTGCTATCGTCTTTCAATGTAATACAATATGCTTTCATTTATGTTCTTTCGCAATAATCTAATTTATCTTATAATAATTTTTATACCAATGCACAAATTTAGATACACCTTCCTCAATTGATACTTTAGGATTATAACCTAAAGCCTTCAATTTAGTAGTATCACTCCAAGTTTCTTTTGCGTCTGCGGGATGCATGGGTGCCATTTTTATTTTTGCTTTTTGATCTAAGTTCTTTTCGATTTCGTCTATAAAATCCATGAGTTGAACTTTTTCCCCTCTTCCAATATTATATATATGTTTTCCTGATTGCGCTAACAAAATTGTTACTCCATCTATAATATCATCAACATAGGTAAAGTCGCGTACCATATCACCATTATTAAATACAGCAATCTCATTGCCAGCAAGAATGTTCTTTGTAAAATCGAAAAGTGCCATATCTGGTCTACCCCAAGGTCCGTAAACAGTAAAGAATCTCATGCCAATAGTGTTTTCAATACTGCTCATTTGAAATTGAGATTCGTTTACAACTTTAGAATATCCATAAGGATGTTTCTGATTATGTAGCTTTGTATTTTCATCCCATGGAACGGGATTACCGTTCATCACAGATGATGTTGATGCATATAGAACTTTATTAACTTCCCAATGTTCACATGCTTCAATAAGATTTTGTGTTCCAATTATGTTATTGTTAATGTATAGCTTAGGAAACTCTAATGAATATCTAACTCCTGCATATGCTGCTAAATGTATAACAGCATCAATACCCTCAAGCTTATCATACCAATCAGATTTAAATGTAGTTGAAGTTAAATCTCCATAAGAAACTTCAATTCCTAAATCTTCTAGTTTTGCAGCGCGTGATCTTTTAAGAGAAACATCATAATAATTATTATAGCTATCAATACCCAATACATGGTGACCCTGAGAAAAAAGTTTTCTCGCAAGGTGATAGCCTATGAATCCTGCTATGCCTGTGATGAATATTTTCATTGTATAGTTCCGTTATTGATATCTCTTTCAATCATTTCTCTGCCCATGCCTGCATAGTGTAAAAAGTTTTTTCCACTAGTATTTTCTATTCTATTGCTTATATGTGATCCTATAAAATAATTCCACTCTTCTCCTAAAACGGTAGATAATTCATGATTTTGTGAACGCCAATGATTCATGTAGCTTTGATCTGATTTGTATCCTAATGGTGGCGGTATTTTATTATCACAAATATTTGCAAAATGCTTATATATTTTTCTGCCTGTCCATACATCTACCATTTGTACTCCAGCATTTACAAATGTATCTTCTGGCAATTTGAATGATTTTCGTATTGTTTCCCACGATTTTCCAGGATCTTTACATGCACAATGCCCTTTAATATCAGGCAATCTTGGCGCAGTGTCAGTAATAAAAATATCATTATCTAATGATACAATTCTATCGTATCCAGACTGATTCATATGTAAGTATCTTACTAGTGTACTTGCTTTATTTTTTCCGCCTTGAGTATAATCATAATTTCTAGGTTTATTGCTATTATTAAAAAACCAAGGATCGTGATCTGTTGGCCACTCAGTAATCATTTTGTAATCATAAGTATATTTTTCACAATATCTTTTTACCGAAGGAATAAAATACTTTTCAAATTCATTTTCATAACCTTTAGTATATTTGTAGCCACTTGCACCTATAGAAACTTGAAATATCAAAGTTTTCATTTACTTTGTTACCTTATAAATGTAGCTATCAGGTTCTCCAGATAAATCTAAATGATTGATTTCTTCCATTTTATATTGCATCAAACTACCTTTAAGTGCTGCCATAGGCACTAGACCCACAGTTCCTCTTTTAATTTTCTTTTTTGTCCAGTAATCATTTACCCATTTTTCTGACATTTTATCAAGAGCAAAAACATCTTCAATCCAATATATTCCACCATCTTTTACAAATTCAATCAAACTATCAAATGTCTGCTTATTTGCGGTATGCGTATGTTTGCCATCATCAATAACAAAATCAAATTCTACATTACCTATCCAATCTTTCATCTCCTGATTAAAAGTATCTGTAGTGCTATCCGCTTTTAACCACTTTACTCTATCTCGATTTAAAACTTCTATTTTAGATGCATTGACCCTTTCAAATGTATCTACACACCAGAATGTAGCATTTGGCATATAATCATGAAAAGCTGCAGTACTTGCCCCATGCCAAACTCCTATTTCTAGAAAATTCACAGGTTCATCTCTAACTTTTTCAAGTTCTTTTTCATATTCTAAATGATAGTGGTGCTTGTAACCTTTATCACATTCATATTTGTCTAAGCAAGCTTTTAAATTCATGAATATCTCCTTAACATTCTAAACCTATAATATTTTTATTGTTTGTAACTAATTTTTCATTTTTAGGTATTTTCACATAAGTCGGCATATCTATTATTTTTTCCCATACGTCAATATAATATTCGGCTTTTCTTGCAAATTTAGCACTTTTTTTATAATTTTCAGTATGACCGAAAATTGTATCGCTCAGACTAACTAAAGATTTATTGTATAAAACATCAAACCCCCATAAATAAATTTCATCGTATTTTTGACTTCTTGCCCAGTGATAAGCTGCGTGCCCAGCATTTAAATTTACAAATTTTCTGCCGTATTTTTTTATATCGACTTCTAAATGGTCTAGTCTGGAATTCACTCTACCTATTACATTTGAATTGTCTGTCTCATAGCTATCATTTATAATGGTATTTGTATTAAAAAAATTATTTTTTTCTAGATATCTAATTGACAGTTTATCAATAGCTAAAAGAATATCAGGATTTTCAACTGAATAGTAGTTCAATGCTATTTTAAAACTACCGTCATCTTTGAATAAATTCCTAGATTTACCATTACCTAATATATTACACCTATTAATCAACTTTGACTATCACCTTTATAAACTCTATAGTTATCTTCAACAGAATCTGGTGTAGAAACTTCAATAATAGTTCCTGGTTTTATACATCTTAATCTGTGAGGAAATAGTGGTATATTTCTCCAAGTATCTCCTTCTTTTAAAGCTTGAGTATGTTCTGATGCATCTTTAGTGTCTATCCAATCAACGTTAAAAATACCAGAATGTATATACCAAGTTTCATCTTTTTCTGAATGAAAATGCATGGAGAACTGAGAATTGGCTTTCTCAAATACTAAAAGTTTTCCGCAATACAAATCATTTGTAGCAAAGATTGTTTCGTGTCCCCAACCCTTTTCAACTTTACCTTTAAGTCTCATTTATCCCAACCATTCTAAAGTTTCTGATATCGCAGGTCTGCGAGAACCTGTATCTAGCGTCCAATTATTATATTTTTTGCCGCCTACCTTCTCGCCATTTATGTAGTAAAAAGATTCAGCATCATTACCGTTTGCGTGAACAATCGCTTTTTTTTCACCTATAACTCCTTCAAATACTTGCTGATCCATCTTCTATTTCCTTTAATGTAGGAGCATAGACTCCAAAATGTTTTACTGATTCCGCTGCAGCTTTCATTGCAAATTCTATAGAATCTGGAATACATTGATATATAGTGTACCCATAACATAGAGCGGCTAAGAAAGTATCTCCTGCACCACAAACATCATGCACATTTACTTTTGGAGGATAATATATTTCATCATTCCAAACCACTTTTTTACCACCATAAGTAACTATCATATCTGAACATTCGCTAATAAGCTTTGAATATTCATTGTCATTAATTTTTAGAATACAACCCTCAAGTCTTGAAAGATTATTTTTCTTTGTGTCTACAAAAATAGGACACTCGCACCTGTCGCGTATAGATTCAATCATTTCATATGATATAAAACCTTTATTGTAATCTGAGATAACGACCATATCATAATTTTCAAAATCTATAGTTCCAATAGCGACATTAGGAATATCAATGTCTTGTCCAACACGAATATCAACTCTCATAACTTGCTGCATAGATTTCTCATCAATATACCTATGCTTTTCATCGCATAGTTTAGTCATAGAATTTGGATTGAGGCCAAGATTTTGCATATTCTTTAGTACATTATGCGTCATACCTTGTTTTGTTTCTGTACGCAATTCGTCAAATATTGGAACTGGTGCTTCTGGACTTATTCTATTAATTTGACCGTAATGATAAATATCATCACATGCGTCTCCTATTAACATAATTTTCCAAAGTTTTGGTGGTTGAATTTTCGTCTTTTCTTTCATAAAAAATTATTTCTCCACTGTATTCACTTCCCACAATAATCTTACCTTGCCAATCTGATCCTATTACTCTCATATCGGGCTTAAATACTTTAAATAAATTAATTAATTCTTCATCACTTCCAAAACACTGAACCTCATCTACAGCTTTTAAATTTCTAATTATAGTCATTCTAGTCTTTAAGTTATTTACAGGTCTATCTTTACCTTTATTATACGATATTCTTTCGTCTGTGTCAAGTGCAACCAGTAAATAATTACCAAGAGATTTTGCATAATTAATTAGATTAATATGTCCTATATGCAGTATATCATATCCACCATTTATAATAATTTTAGACATGCTTCTTCTACCATATCAACTGTAATATATTCGTTTGCTTCTTTACAGTGTGAGCAATCTTTTGTCATACCGCAAGGAGTCATAGGATGATCATATTCTAAAGATATATTCTGTTCGTAACTCATAATCTTTTTAGACACTAAACCTCCAAATATAACAACACACGGAATATTCATTCCACTTAATGCGTGAATAAAAAACCCATCATAGCCTATACCTAAAACCGATTTTCTCATGATTGCAAATGAAACCCTAACATCATTACTGATTACATTTATTGCATTATCTAGTAAAGGAGCGTTATAGTGGCCACCAGAACTATTGCCAGGAAATACTCTTAATACACTAATATGTTTCGACATACGATTTGTCAACTCTTGATATTTTTCAAATCCCCAGTTTTTATTATTACTATAGAAAGAACTTTTAAAATCTGGATTTATTACCATAAATCTTGACAAATTTTGTTCTTCTATAATACGATCTGCTTTTTTTAATTCTTCTTTAGTAAATCTTAGATAAAACTTTTTTAGTTTATATGGTCTAAAAATCATTCTTCCTGATTTTTTTTTATCTTCATAATAATTTACATGATAATCGCTAGGAGATTTAGTATCTCTTGTATTTAAAGTAACACTATCTTCAGTTTTATTTTTTGTTAAAAATTCAACATTATCGAAAAGAGGAGACCAGCCTCTACCATAAAGAGGTTGTATCTTTTTATTCGTTATTTTATGAAGTGCCTCAGCTTCTCCTAAGAAAAGTAGATCATCGCCAATACCCACTTACTTACTCACTAAACATGAAAATGCATTGTATAAATCTGGTCCCGGCGTTACAAATATTTTACTAAAATTTCTAGCTTTAAAATAGTCATTTAAATGTTCGGGTTGTAGTATATTTACATGCTTTCTATTTGACCAAGGTCTCCAATAAGTTTGTGAATAATGTGGAAGATATAATAACATTATACCATCAGATTTAAGTCTTGTTGTCCAATAGTCTAGAACACCTACCCAATCATTTAGATGTTCTAAACAATGTGATGAAAAAATATAATCATACTTTTCATCTGGTAAATTCATAGCTTCCCATTGGTCGTCAAATGTAAGATCGATAGGAATTGACCCTGGAAAAGACCACTCTGCTTTCATACAACCAATATCTAGTCCTTTACCAAACAAAACTTCTTTTGCAAATGGCATTATAAATCTTGCAGCATTACCGTTTGTTTGAAACTCAGGATAGATTTTATTTTCATATTCAATAGTATTCATTTTATAAATTCTCTTTTGGTACTAGTACTAAATTTGCTCTGTTCTGTTCAGGAAAATATTCGGAACCTTTCCATTTAGCAACAATCATTTCATAATCTAAATTCTTTTCACGCAATATTTTCCATATATCATCTTTAGTTTTCAATTCGCCTTTCAAATACTTTGATTCCCACTCTATTTGACCGTTATCAAACTCAATGTAAACTGTGGGTCTATATTTTGTAATAGTTTCGATAGATCCATTAAGAATAAGCCTATCAGGACCGTCACAGTCAATTTTAATAAGATCAATATCTTTTAAATATAGATCGTCAATTGAATGCATTTGTTGGTTACCGAGTCCTATGTTTATTGTGGTTTTACCTGATCTGGTTGCTTTAATAGTTCTATCAAATGCACCAAAGTTATACACGGTTGCCTTTGATAAATCTAAATTCATAGACATAGGTTTCATAAACTTAGGTAGCATTTCAATAGCATATACATGTTTATATCCAGCTTTTTGAAACTGCATTGCAAACGCACCATATCTTGCACCAACATCTATAGCGTTTCTTCTTTCTTTTCTGCAATATGGTAAAATACCATCTACATGAAGATTTGTTCCTTCATGACCATTGTAACCAATACCGCAACGTAAAACTTCATTGTTATCTTGTCTTTCTTGCGACCAGTTATTACTTTCAAATTTAAATGCTTTGATCATTTTATTTTTTCTCAATTACCATAAATCCACATTTTCCTCGTGTTTCTTCTTCTTTTATTTTCCAACTGGAATTACTTTTTAACCATTTTTTGATATTATTACCCATAGCGTTATTATTTTGAAGTATATCATGAAACATGATATATTTACTAACACTACCATTGTGCATTTCCAGTTCTCTTAATAGATTTTTAACTGTTGCTGCAGCATTTCCTTTTACTGTAGCATGACTATCTATATGGAGCGTATCACATTGACCCATTGATGCTAAATCTAAACTAGAACATTGCTTTATTTGTAAATTTATATTATGTCTAAAGGCAAAATCTTCAAATTTTGTAGACATTGTTTTATGATATGATGAAAGATTTATATCAAGTCCTATTACATTTTTTGGTTTTGCTGAAGCCATAATTGCTAAAGCACTTCCTTGAAAAATTCCAAACTCTTTTACCGTGTTAGATTGTGCAGCACACTCTTTTAATGCCTCATTTCTTCTAGCGGTCCAAGGATCTAAGGGCTGAAGTTCAGGATATATATTTTCAACACATTCCTCTAATGTTTTAAATGATGAATAATCTGATGCCCTCATTTAATTTTCCTTTTCTGATTAAAAATTTGCTCTATCAATTCATCTGTTCCCTGGTCCCACCTGCCATCAGCATCGGGCTTGCTTCCATCTTCAAAAGGATTTACAGGTATTCCCCATTTACCCAATCGTATTATTTGTTCTGCCGCAGTATATCCATTAGGAAAACGGGCATCGTTTGGTCTTTTATATAGTCTGATGTAAATATGTATTTTTTCAAGAGGCATTACAAACTTAGCTAAATTCATAATACCGGAAGCTGATCCAACGTGAAGTTCTGCTTTTGATAAAGCATATAACATATGTTTTATATTAGAAGATTTTCCTGTGAGTTTAGAATTCGTTGCTTCACCACCAATTGCTAATGAATTATAGTTAGAATAAAACTTTTTTATAGTTTTTAGTCTTTTAGGTTTCATCACACGATAGTTTTGTTGTGCATCCCATTGAACCGTAATATAATTTTCAGGCAATTCTAAATCTGTTTCTTGAACATTTTTTCTAGTTAAATTAAATATTTTGTTAAGATTTTTTTCACTTATTATTTCGTTTTTTGCAGAAGTTGCCTCTTCCCAACTAATGTTAATCGATTTTATTTCCATATGATCTACTAATTCCACTCTTGCAGAATTTGCATTTATGAAATTATTGAATAAAGCTTTTTCTGGAATATCACACCTAAGCTTGACAGTAGTATTTTCATGTACTGCTAAAGCATGAGCATATAAAATACTATCAATCTTATCACCTAAATTTTTTGGAGTATTATATAAATTCAAAAACATTGTTAAATTCCATAAGATGTACTTAAATTAACGTTGTTAAACTTTACTGGTGATGGAGATAGATATTGTATATTTACATTATATGTATTTAATAGAAAATCAGATTGATCTAAAGACTTCTCTGCTACTTTTAGCATGTTTTTTGCACCTTTTGGTGTGATTGCATATGAACCAGTACCTGGTGCCATAAAACTATCTTTCCAATAATTATCTCTGTAATACTTTAATGGATAATCTTCAGGTAAATTTTGAACTTCTTTTTCTTTTGAAAATTTTACATGTGCAAATTGCTTTAGTCCTAATTTGTTTGGTGGTCTAAATGCATGATGAATATTTAATATCAAGTATTCATCAAAATCTGGATTTTTCCAATCGCCTGTACAAACTGCATCATGTTCTAGAAATGCCATAGTTTCATCTGCATCAACAACTCTTCTCCAAAATTTGATATGGTTTATAACACAGCTTAATTTAGTAAGAAATCTATTTTCATTCTCTTGCTTGAAATTATGTAGTCTGCTATTTTCAATAATTTTCCAATTAAATTCATCACAACTTTTTACATTTTCAGGTGTAACTCCTACGTATTTGTTTACATCCCAGCCGTCATATATTTCAAATGAGGACATACCTTGAGTTGATTGTTTCATCGACTCAATATGACCTTCAATATAGATCATATCACAATTCATTCGACCATTTCCCGTAGCTGATCGACATTTTCACCACGATTTGGCAATTTGTCTTTTAAGAAAAAATGAACAAAGTGGCATTCTTTTATTTTTGTATTAGCGGCAAATAAACCATTCCAATGCCAGTCCATATTCTTAACTTTCATCTTTTCTTCTTTGATCCAAGTATTGAGAAGTGTCTGATCAGTAGACCACTTCCAAGCGCCTAGACCATCAACGAATGGTTTAAATTCTGGTCGTCTAATAAATTGTGTTGGAGTCTCGCCTCTGAGATACTTTTCAATTGATTTATTCATAACCATGATGCCCATATTCATAAATTCAGCACCACGATTATTCCATTTCCAATTAACGCTTTTAATATTGCTGTACTGCATACGGGAATAATTTACAATTTTTGCAACATATTGATCTGTTAAAGGCATATCGCGTTCAACAACTCCACCAAAATCATATTCGTCAGTAAGATCCTCAAAGATATTTGGAGCATCAGGACGAATCCAAACATCAGCATCAATTATTGCAACTTGATCATAAGTTTTTAAATATGCAAATGCATTTTCTTTTTCATATATTGGAAGATAGCCACCATATTTCTCATAAGATTCTTTACTACGATTTGTAGCAAATACATCTGGCTTTATCATAAGAATAGGTGTTCTTTGAACCTCATGATGAATATTATGTTTTTTACAATATTCTTTTACAGATTCAACACAATGGTCATAAAGTTTTGAACGTTTTCCAACGTAAACTTGATAAATCAATCTTTTCATAATACAATTCCAATTATTTACATTTGTCACACTTACATCTGTAACAAACATCATTTCTACAAGATTCACATTCTTTACCACAATGAGATTTACATTTGCAATTATAGCATATCTCTATGTGATCGTCAATCATTTTTTATGCATAACTTCTTTTGCATAAAATGCTGCAACAATAGCAGCAACAGAAACAAAGTATGTTGGTGCCATATCACCAAGAATATTGGGTGCTTTTTCTAGACCTATCCAAGACGCAATAACAACAGCAAATGGATACAACAGCATACCTGCAAGAGCAAACCAAGCCATTGCTCTTTGTGCATCTTGTTTCTTATCTTCATTCTCCATATCAGAACGCATATCTTCTAGTTCAATCATTCGCTTTTCATTAGCCATTTCTTCATCAGAGATAATACCATCTCCGTCCCTATCTAAATATTCATACTTTGATTCTGTCTGTAACTGCTTTGGTTTTTTAGGTGCCATGAAACTTTCCTTATAATTTATAACAAAAAATTCACTTGACAAATCCTACGAATCTGTTATAATAAGATTCTTCTTAGTGAGTGGGGTAGTAATTATTCTTTAACTACTTCGGCATCAACAGATTCTACATCATTATCTTTTGCTGCATTTTGTTGAGCAATTAAACTCTCAACAATACCGTTTACTTTATCATATACTGTGCCTACTGTTGTTAAATCTGCAGCTTTAAAAGCGCCTGATTGTGTTGCAATATCCATTACCTGACGAATTACTACCAGATCATTTGGTGTAATTTCAATATTAGGCTGTTCATTATCCATAGTTTTCTCCGTTTGTTTTAAAAGTTATATTGTATATATAATAGTTTTTATTTATTTAGTATATAGCATTATATAGCAATTGTAAAACTTTATATTATTACCCGTCCCAAGTGGCCATTGCACTTGATGGAAATGTGTCATAAACGTCTTTAATTTCAGAATCAGTCAACATTACATCCCACATTAAAATTGCTCTAAGTTGATGTGGATGATTGTATCCGAAATAATTTGCATATTTCGCCGTCGAATCTGTAAATTTTGCACCGCGTAACGCAAAAAGATTCAAATAGCCTTGTTGCATTCCATTATATAAAACTGCGGGACCTGTTACAGAATTTCCATTCATTGTCGTAACTATGGTTTCACCAGTATGTGCTGTTATACCTGCATAACTACCGTCACCGCCTGGGACATTATTGCCTGTATCGTTAGCATCTGTAAATCCTGCATAGTTACCTGTACTATTTCCATTAAGTATCATTAGTCTAGTATTTGGAGTTGTTGATGTAAATCCCCAAATGACTATAAAAGTTTTTACAGAACTAATATCTGTAGGAAAATCAATTCTTGCCGAATTTTGAGTTGTCCAATCCCAAACTGCCGTGCTGCCATTTATTCCTGACGAATTATACGCACCATTTTGTATTGTAAGATTTCTTCCATTTCCAGATAGATCATTCCAAGTTGTACCAGTGCCGCTGTAACTCGTAGAATTGCCAATATCCCAGCGTCCAAATAGTGCCGATCCTTGAGTATAAAAACTTAAACTAAACTGACTGACCACACTAACTGTTGAATTTGCACCGTCTGTCACGTTAAATGTAATACTAAATGATGTTGCATTACTTGCATGTGGAGTAATGGTAAATACGTTATCAACTTGTGAAACTGTTGTTCCATTTAATGAACCAGAAGAAACAGTACTAGACCAGGTAAGTGGAAACCCTTCTGGATCTGTAGCCACTGCAGTAATAGTTGTAGCTGTACCATCTGTCGCAAGTGTGTATGATGCATTTACGCCCGTTATACTAGAAGGGCTTTGATTAACCACAGCTATCTTATACCAATTTGAACCATTATATAAGTATAACATCTTTGTGTCTCTTACAAACGATTGTGCACCTGGAGAAACCGAACTTGGTAAATCTGATGTAGATTGAACAATAGAAAATCCTGCATTAGCAATATTTGTTGGTAAAGAACTTGAACCGAGTGTAGTTTTTCCAGGAGTTAAAACTGATCCTAATCTAAAAGCATTTGAAACCATATTATTATTCTCCTCCGCCTCCGTTAGAACTAGAGAATGCTGAATCTACATTCTTAGTAGGAAAAGATCGATCACCATGCCCGCCGCCCCAAACAATTCTTACTGCACCACTACCTGAGTTACCACCACCAGCGCCAGATCCACCGCCACCGCCACCGCCACCATAGTCAGCCGCATCTGCGTGACCATAAGTACTAAGTGCATTTCCACC
>Ga0257114_1000259_pt1 | contig 40868 bp, 33 predicted proteins | sample SI112_10mmetaG_FD_190149 | JGI IMG/M metagenome (GOLD analysis project Ga0257114, IMG submission 190149) | Marine microbial communities from Saanich Inlet, British Columbia, Canada - SI112_10m | ecosystem: Environmental > Aquatic > Marine > Inlet | place: Canada: British Columbia | collected...
GATGGAACGACTGAACAACGCGGAAAACTTCTCCGTCAAGGTCCAAAAGTTGAAGGACACCGTCTTCTTGGTTTAATTGGTTTCGTGATGCGCCTACCATTACGTAGTGTCATTCTTTTACTGTACTAGTAGTGTTACGACACCGTCTTCTTGGTTTAATTGGTTTCGTGGTGCGCCTACCATTACGTAGTGTCATTCTTTTACTGTACTAGTAGTGTTACATGCTGCTAACTACTCCGCGTTTTGCTCGTCGTCGCCGCCGCGCCCGACGTCGTGGACATCCTCACCGCTTCGATGGATTCGCCAATGCTTAATTCGCCGACCGCGATTTTTCCGTACCCTTGATCACCCCAATTCAACCACGAGTTGTACACTTTCCAATACCGCGTGCCGCTCTCCGTCGTTCCCCAGCCGATAACCTCCATGACGTGCCCGCCGTGGTTTTCCCCTCGCGCGGCGACGTCCTTTGACAGCGAGTACACGCCCGATTTATACTTGTAAAATTCGTCGAATACGTCCCCGACGTACGAAGACACCGGACCGTGGTTGAACAATTCGAGCGCCATACAATTGAAATCATTCGTGCCGCACGTCACGAGCGAAGTAACCTCGTAGCGCTGAGAGCTCAAATTCACGTTCTTATTTCGACACGTCGTCGGGCATTGCGCGACGTGGTTCGGGTTGCATGGATGTTGGCACGGCGCGAACGCGTACGGCATGCACGTTTTGTCGTCACCGAACAAACCACCCGAGACGATACCGCTCGTTCGAGCCTTTTCGTAGGCTTCGTTCGGGAATCCACCGTCACAGCTACCACTGTAAGTCGAACCCGCGTCGAAGGTTCCGTTTTCGAGCTTGCCGCACGACAACAACTGCATCGCCGACAGGTGCGACGCCACCGCCCCGTTCGTCGCGATGCACAAACGGTCGGCCATGACTTTCGCCGGCGCGACTGCCCAACAGCTACCGCACTCGCCCTGATCCAGTGCTTCGCTCACGAGCGCCGCGCACTTGGGCCACTTTTCGCGAACGTCGAAATCCTTTGGCAGCGTCGCGCCGTCTGCCAGAATCACAGTCGTCGGATCCCAAGACGCGGGATCCGAGCCTAAACGCCCGCTCAACCCGAAAAACCGTCCGAGCGAAGCCATGACATAGTCCCTTTGAGTCTCTAACGACGCGTACTCGCTCGTGCGCCAGGCTTCTGAACGCACGTAATTCGCAGGCAAACGCCAACCGCCCGGCGCCGACGCCCTCGAGCTCGCGTCGCTTCGCTCCCATCCCTCGCGCGCGTCGGCCTCGTCCGCCATCGAAAGCGCAGCCTCACTCGTCGTTCCTCGCGGGCGCGAGCCGACGATCGCGGCGAGAACGAGCACTGATCCCACCGCCGCGCCCGCGCCCGCTCTGAGCGCTCGGCTCGGCCCGCGCGCCCGCGTCGTCGTGCGTTCCCGCGTCGTCATCGCCGTCCCGGACCCGCGCTCGGCGTCGCTCGCGTCGGACGCGAACATCACGACGTCGCTCGCGTCGTGGAACCCGTCGACGTCGCTTTCCCCGTCGTCCGCGTCGTCTTCAGCGCCGTAGCCGAGTCCTCGGTGCTGGCGCGACGTCGAAAACGACGCGCGTTCGTCGTCGCGCGCGCGCGATGCGGGAGACGACGCGGCGGCGAGCACTCTTCGAATGATCGAGTGCGGCGCGGCGACGTCGTCGCGCGCGTCGCGCGCGTCGATGGGCGCCATCGCGGCGAGGCGATCTGTGCAGGGTGTTGAGACTAAGGGCGGAGGCGAAGCGAATCGGCGACTGCTTCGCGCGGGCGCGGGGATCGATCGAACGCGCGCGGGTGTGAAAGTTTTCTGTAATTTCTGTAAGTTGTTTTGTTTTTGTTTCAACGCGCCGTACGAGAGGCGTCTCGAAGGCGAGGGCGGCTCGGGCCGAGCGTCTTCGAGACGACGAGATTCGCGTCGCGTATTAGCTCGGCATGTACGTCGATTGATCGATCTCGTCCGGTAACTCCTTGATCTCGACTTCGAAGCGCTCGTGTACAGAGCTTAAGACCTCGGTGTCTTCGGACGAGGCGACGAACGTGACGGCGAGACCCTTGGTGCCGAAGCGACCGGCGCGACCGACGCGGTGCAAATACGTATCCGCGCTGGACGGCATGTCGTAGTTGATGACGATGTTCACGCGCTCGATATCGATACCGCGCGCGACGAGATCGGTGGCGACAAGAATACGCTTGTCACCATCCTTGAACGACTTGTAGCGCGCTAAACGCTCTTCTTGGCCCATCGAACCGTGAATGGCGATGGATGGAAAGTTGCACTCTTGCAAGAGCTTGTCCAAAGCCTTGCAACGTTGCACGCTGGAAACGAAGATGACGACTTGATTGAACATGAGAGAGTCCAACAAATCGTTCAACTTGCGGTTCTTCTCCGCCTCTTCCAGCTTGACGTAGTGCTGCACCAAACCGTGCAGCGTGAGTTTGGTTTCGTCGTCGACGAAAATCTCCATCGGATCGTTCATAAACTTCTTGCACAGCGCGCGGAGCTCCTTGGAGAGCGTCGCGGTGAACATCATCACCTGCTTGTCGTGGGGAGTCATCTTGAAAATCTCCTGCACGTCGGCGCGCATGTCGACGGCTTCCAACATCTTGTCGCACTCGTCGAGCACAAAGTGCGCGCACTTCTTGAGGTTCAAGGTACCGTCCTGCGCGAGCGCCTTCAAACGACCCGGCGTCGCGACGACGATGTTCGGAGGCTGCAACTTAAGTTGCTCCTTTTGCTGGGCGATGGGGATGCCGCCGAAAACGACCGCCGTCGTCACGTCGCCCAAAAACGTAGAAAAGCGCTCAAACTCGTGCGAAATTTGGTACGCCAGCTCGCGCGTGTGGCACATCACCACCGCGCCGACCTCGCCCGGCACCGGATCGAGCTGCTGCAAAACCGTGATGACGAACACGGCCGTCTTCCCCATCCCAGACTTCGCCTGGCACAGCACGTCCATGCCGAGAATGGCTTGCGGAATGCATTCGTGTTGCACTGCCAATCGCGTACGTTAATTCGCAGTCAGTCCTCGCGCTCGACGTTCGCTCGCGCGCGCTTCGAGATCGCTTCGCGCCCTCGCCCCACCGCGAGCCGTCCTCGTCGCCGATTCGCGCCGATTCGCGCGCGATTCGCCGACTTTCGCGCGCTCTAATTCCATTAATTTAACCGAGATCTCACCTTCGCTCGGATGCTCGAATCCGCAATCCACGATCGCCCGCAGCAGCTCCGGCTTGAGCAAAAAGTCCCGAAACCCGGTGCTGTGAATGCCGACGTAACCCTTCTTCGCCGCGTCCTTGCCGTCCGTCGCCCCGTCGTCCGTCGGCGCGACCGCGGTCTCCGCCGCGTCCGCGACGTCGTCGTAATCCAAGAGCTCCTCCTCCTCCTCCTCCGCGGGCGCGGCGTCCTGCTTCTTCTTCGGCGGCATCGCGAGGCGTCGAGCGATGCGTTGCGAGGCGCTGCGCTGGCGACCGCGGTCTCCGCGACGGTGGACGCGTCGGCGTGTGACGACGCGGCGATCGATTGGATGCGCGTTCGCGTTCGCGTTCGCGCGCGCCGCACGATGCGACTCGCGCGCGCGCCGTGTCGCGCGCCGCGTCGCGCGTCGACGCGGACGATGGCGACCGACCGCGAGGGCGCGCTTCGCGCGCTGTGGGCGCGCTCGTTCGACGCGTGGATCGACGTCCCGGGAACGCCGCGCGGAAGCACGACGTTTTTCAAGCCGCGCGCGCGCGACGACGACGACGGCGCGCGGGCGGTGCCGGCGATCGTGCGGACGCACGCGCTGTTCGCGATCACGGCGCACAACCCGATGGGGGCGATCGCGTCGGCGGAGGCGAACGCGCGCGCGAACGCGAGGCTGGAGGCGGACCTGACGGCGCTCGCGGCGGCGAACGCGCGGCGACGATGGGCGTCGTACGGGTTCTCGGAGGGATGGCGAGAGGATGGGTACGTCGTGGGGTTTGATTTGGAGGACGCGGACGACGGGCGACGCGCGATGGTGGGGCTGGCGGTGAAGTACGCGCAGGGGGCGATTTACGAGTACTCGAGCGGGGACGACGATTTCACGATGCGGCGAAGGACGGTGCCGGCGGCGATGAGCGACGCCGTGGACGCGGACGTCATCATGGTGTGCTGCGATGAACCTGGGGCGTAGCGCGCCGCTAGGACTACCGGGCTACGGGGACTACGGGGGCTACGGGGGCTACGGAGATTTGGTCCATCGCGAGAACGCGAACGGACGGCCAGAGGCGACGAACGAAGGCGCGCGTTTGCGAGCGTCTTCTTTGAAACCGCGCGCGCGCGCGACGGCCTCACACTCGGCGTCGTCACTGCGCGCGTTTACGAGCGTGAGGGTGGTCCCGCCATAGCTGTCAATGGCGAGTTCGAGCAACTCGGTGTCGCCCGGGACGAGTTCGACGAGCAACGTCGCGTGAGAGTGCGAATCGAGTCGCGTCTCGCGAAACTTCGATTGCTCGATCACCGTCGCGTCTTCCACAAAACACGCCGGCGTTGCGTCGTCGTCAGACCTGAGCAATATGACCGTCGTTGGGACGTTCAGAGCGTCTCGCAATCGCGCCGCGGTGTACGCGCCGCCTCGACTCACGCAAATAAACGCTGATTCAGCCATCAACCAAGCCTTCGCGTTGTCGGTGATGAACGGGGCGTAGTGAAACGTGCGATCGACGCTGAGCGACATGACGGTCATGAACGCGACGTACACCGGTGAATGTAGTTTGGTGGGCGTCAGACTCGAGGATACGCCGACGCAGGTCGACGAGCCGCTCGCTTGTTTCGAGGCGTAAAGCGCTCGAGCAACGAAATCGATGGGCAAGGTTTCCCCTCCGTCGGCGTACGACTCGCCGAGTGACATGGGGAAATTGGCGTGATTGAATCGAATGAACGCGGACAGAACGTCCCCGTACTTGCGATACAGCGAAACGGCGACGTTTGATTTGTCATCGTCGTCGTCGAGTTCAAAGTTGCACGCCCGGAAATAAAGCGCGGTGACTTCTTGTCGTGCCTCGGGACTCCACGACGCGTCTTCGGGAAAGCGTATGATTTTGCCCGAATCAACACTCCCGGTTGTAACAGCACTCACTTTAGCGATGCACGCACTTATTTCTTTTTCGCGCTCGCACCATTTCGCCAGAGCGATGTCTTCCTTCACGCAACGCACCGCCGCCGTCGTCGTCGCAAAGAGCGGAGACGTCGCGCGAAAAAATTCAGTCTCGCCAACCATCGCGGCTTCGCCCTCGAGAGATTCGACGTACTTCAAAATCTCCGCAATCACTCCTGAAGCACGCGCGTGAGTGTACGCGAGCATCACCGCTGATTCACCGAGCTTCGGCGTTCGCGCGCGCCAGTCAGCTTTGCATCGAAGCAACGCTTCGACGACGACGTCGTTGCCGCGCTTGCACGCGATATGCAGCGCCGTCAAACCATTCGAATCACGAGCTTCAACGTTTGTCCCACAACTCACGAGCGTTTCAACGATGTGCGGACGCTCACTTTCTTCCAATTTGCGCGCGCACGCGAGCATCAGCGGCGTTCTTCCGTCGTCGTTGCGAGCGTTTGGATCGCCTCCGTGTTCCAACACCGCCGCGACGGCGCCCAAGACCCCGCTCGACGCCGCCAAGTGCAACGGCGTTTCGCCGGAATCATACCTTTGATTCGCTCGAGCGCCTCGTTCGAGAAGCATGCGCAAGACCGCCACCGTTTCCTCGCCCGCCGCGGCGCCTTCGTCCGCGGCGACGGCCGCGGCTCCCATCAAAGCTCCCCAAAGCACGTTATGCCCACTCTCATCCCTCGAATCCACGATGAAGCCTCGCTCTAGCATCTCCAACGCCCCCGCGATCCTCTGTCTGTCCTCATCCGTGCGATTCAAGCGCATGACGAGCATGACGAACCGATCGAGCGGCGTATCGCACGGCGCCTCTCTTCGCCGCCGCGCGTCCGTCGCCGCGTCCTCCGGAAACCCATCGCTCACGTCGCACCCGCGCGCCAGCGCGTCCACGCACACCAACACGCTCGCTTCGCGATTCCCGAGCGCGCTGTGCGCCATCGCGTTCACGCGAAGGACTTCCGTCGTCGTCGCCGCGTCGCCGCCGTCGAACGCGCTCTCGCCGAATGCTTCGTGGCTCAGCGAGAGCGCCGCCTCCGCGTCGCCCAGAGCCAGCGCCGCGCGCCCGCGCGCGACGAACGCGCGCAAACGCAGTCGTTGCGCGTGCGCGTCGAGGTGCGAGTCGGGAACATCGCTCGACGCGAGCGCTTTGAGCGCTCTGTCGAGCGTTGAAAAAGCGCTCTCGAAATCCCCGTCGGCGGCGTCTTCGTCGGCGTCGAGCGCGATGGCGCGGACGTTTTCGAGGGCGTCGGCGAGCGCGGTGGACGGGAAGACGTCGCGCAGGCGCGCCTCGAAGCGTTGGGTGACGGAAGACGCGAGGTCGTCGTCGGGCATGGTGTGGCGACGGTTGGGGACAGTCGTCGGCGGACGCCGCTACGGCGATATACAGACGGCTAAGGAACGGTCGAGCTATTGTTTGGTGCCCTGCTTGAACATGCCAGACATTTTTGCGGTGACGTTGTCCATGCGCGGCGCCTTGGGTCTGTTCGGGACGTTGGGTAAATCCTCGAGCGGCTTGGAGCTGGCGGGAGCGCCGACCGAGGCGAAGAGCCCGAACGGGGGCTCGGAGATTTCGTTTGGTTTCATGCCCTTGAGCAGGCAAATAGCTTTGAAATCCGTGGCGTTGGCTGTCATGGGAAGGAGGGCTTTGAACGTTTCCGCCAATCCGTCGTTCGGGGAGAGGATAGTTTTCACGAGCGCTTCGACTTTGCCCATCTCGCGAGCGATCATCTTCGCGTAACTCATCGGCGGCGCCGATGGTTCGGCGGTGACGTCCGTACCGGCAGCGGCTATGGCGGGCAAGGACAGTAAAATTGCTTTCACCGCGTGCATGTCGAGCAAAAGTTGCTGACCGCCGATTTCCGAAAAGCGCTTGCACTTGAACACGGCGATGTACAATTTCGGCGCGATTGACGACGCCAGTTTCTCGCAAAAGAATGTGTGATGGATGTCGCTCACTGAAGCGCGAAGCACAGGCATCGCGTGCGCAATAGCGCGTTCGAACGTGTCTACGTACTCGCTCTGGTCGCCGACGACGTCGAGCGCGCCCCAGTTCACGCGAAGCATCCCAGAGACGAGGTTTGATTTCGCCTCCACCACGCCGATGAGTTTGTTCAGTGCCTCAGACAGTGTCGTGCTGAACGCATCTTCGACGTCCATCATGTCGACTTTCTCCTTGAAATTGTCTTCCAACGATTTGACCATAGAATCACCGAGTGGACCGACGGTTTCGTTGCAATACTCAGCCGTATTGACGATGAGACATATGCACTTGATTTCCGCCGCTCGCTGCGCCTCGGGACGGCGAGCGTCCGTCGCGTTCAACGCTGCGACGTCGATGCGTTCGTTCAAAGCCTTCGCGTACGCGATGAGAACTTGTACGAACACCTGGTGCACGGCGAAGAGCGTCTTACCGCGCGTCAAATTGGAGCATCGCTTGAACACTTTCTTTATGTTCAAAAACACGCTCGTCGCGCTCGCCAAAATTCGTGGGTTCGTTTCGTCACCCTGCCAAGTTTCGTTTCGAATACTTTCGTTGATCTGCTCAAATAATTGACGTCGCTCGAGTGCGACGTAATCGGCGAGATGATCTTCGAAGCACGATCCAACGCTCCCCCGAAACATGAACGTCGCCGCGGCTTCCGCGGCCGAATCCATGGGCAGGACGCGCCCTCCGCGCAAGTTTTCTGTCTGTTTCTCGCGCTCAGCGCGCTCGAGTTTCTGCCGGAGCATCGAAGCCGACGCACTGTCACCTTCGAGCTCGTCGTCTTCCACACCCGCGCCAGTGCCGAAACGCTCGTCTAACTCCATCTCAAATTCTATGGTGACGTGCATCGCGTGCAAGAGCTTTTGTACGTCGTGCGGCCCGCGGGCATCAAGCGCCTCCGCGAGTTGTGCGCGCGTGAGCTTGCAAAGAGACACGCTTAAAAGTTGTGGCACGCGCCAATGCGCTGGAAATACCGCCCACATGGACTCCTTCGATTGTAACTGTCGCGTGATCCAATCATACCGTCTCGCGATGCGACCGAGGAAATCTCCACTCTCGTGCGCGCTGAAAACTGACGCGTAGTTGGTCAGCTCTCTGTTTGTGAGGTTGCCGACTAACTCTTCGCGCACGCTCGGTTCGAGCGCGTTCACGACGAGGCACGCGTCGCGTAATTTCTTCTGCGCCGCGGCGTCGCCGTCCATCACGTGCGGCAGCCACGTCGTGTGAAAATCATCAAACACCGCCGCGCGCAACTGATTCTTCACCCCGCGATACTTTTCCTGCAACTCCGCAATCTTCGGAATCTGCGAGTACCCCTCGAAGTGCGTCGCCAACTGCGACGCCGCCTGCAACAAATTCGCCGCGTCCCCGTACTGCCTCCGCAACGCGAACAACTCCAACTGTTCCATCCCGCTCACGAACATCGACAACCGTCGCAGCGTCGTGATGGAATTCGTCAAGTGATTCTTCGCCCTATCTAATCGCACTATATCCGCGCATATCTCTCGCACGTTCGCCTCCGTCGCCGCCGCCTTTCTCTCCGTCTCCGTCGCGCGTTCCGCGAGCGCGTCGATCCCGCTCACGATCACCTCGAAATCGTCCCTCGCTCGCGCTTCGCTCCCGTGTTGCGCTCGCAGCGCGCCCATTATTTCCGCGTCCACCAGTTTCACGCGCGCGCGGAGCTTCGCGATCATCTTATCGACGCCCGCGAGCGCGCGTTCGTCCGGGAGCACTCGATTGATGAAATCCACGGCGTTAAAGTTTTGGTGCTCGAACGCGTCTGTGGACGACATCGACGGCGCGCGCGCGTGCCGCGACGTCGAGGGCGTCGTCATGTTCGCGCGAATCCACGCGATCGACGCGACGCGAGACGCGCGTCGTCGTGTGGCGTCGCGGCGCGTCCGCCGGCCCGGCGAATCCTTCCTACGGTGATTTTACGATTAACAAAGCTACATCCGCGTCGCGCGCGCGCGCGCTCACTTGCTCACGTTTCGCATCAACGTGATGTTATCCCCCTTCAACAAAATCCTCCCCACGCCGACGCGACGCGACTTCTTCTCCGTCACCTCCTCCGCGTCGTCCAACACCAAGTTCATGTACTCGTCGAAGCCGACGATTCGTCCCTCGACGCACGTGTCCGGATTCTCGTACATCCAAATCTGCACCCGAGCCTTGGTCTGCAGGAACCGAAAGATCAAATTCTGTCCGCGCGACGCGTCATCGCGCCGTCGTCAGTCGTTCGGTCCGTCGCGTCGGCTCGATTTCGTTCGATTCGCGTCGACGCGCGGCGCGGCTACCCTAGAGGAATTCTCGAATTCGCGTCCGCGCGCGTCCCGTCGACGTCGCGGTCGCGTCGAGGCGCGCGTCGCGGTCGCGTCGAGGCGCGGTCGCGTCGCGCGTCGCGGTCGCGTCGCGGTCGCGTCGTCGCGCGCGTCGTCGCGTCGCGTCGAAACGCACGATCGGCTGGGTCATGATGCGCTGCACCTTGGTCGCCATCTCGCCTCGGACTCGCGCGCGTCGCGCGTCGTCCTCGCGCGCGCGCGTTCGTGAGCTCACGGGTCGTGCGCGTTCGCGCGCGCGGTCGCGTCGCGCGGTCGCGTCGTCGCGCGCGGAAGTGCGGCGGCCGCCGCCACAGCTCGCCGCGTCGCCGAACGCGAGCATGGGCGGCGCGCGCGACGGCGGGCGCGCGCCCAGGCAGGGCGCGCTCGGAGGATCGCTCGCGAGGTCCAAGCGCCGCGGCGAGGCGCCGGGCGCGGGACAGACGGCGTACGGCGCGCACGAGTCCACGGCGGGCGATTTCATGAACTACTCGCGAACGACGGACATAAATCGCGCGGACGGCAGCGGATCGGTGCTCGAGCGGAGCGAGCTGGATGAATTCTTTCACCTGGCGTCGCTGGCGAATCGAGACTTCACGACGGCGCGCGGACGGGAGCGGGCGGCGGTGGTGGCGGGGGGCGACGACGGACGAGACGGCGGCGGCGCGACGAACGAGACGGCGATGGAGGATGCGGCGGCGCGCGCGCGAGCGCGGGGGGAGGCGGAAACGCTACATAAAGACGCGCTGAGCGTGCCGAGACGACCGGCGTGGACGCACGAGATGCGAGCGGAGGAGGTGGATGAAAACGAACGGCGCGGGTTTTTGGAGTGGCGGCGCGCGCTGGCGGCGGTCGAGGAAGATTCGAGGTGCTCGCTGACGCCGTTCGAGAAGAACTTGGAGATTTGGCGACAGTTGTGGCGAGTGTGCGAGCGATCGGACGTCGTCGTGCAAGTGGTGGACGCGCGAGATCCGTTGTTTTATAGATGCGAGGATTTGGAGGCGTACGTCAAGGAGCTGAATCCGGGCAAGGCGACGATGCTGCTGTTGAACAAGGCGGATTTACTCAGTAAAGAACTTCGCCGGGCGTGGGCGGAGTATTTCAACGCCAAAGGGATTTCGTTCTTGTTTTGGTCCGCTAAGGCGGCGTACGAGGAGATTGAGGCTGAACAAATCGCCGCCAAGGCGGCGCAGACGGCGAAGGAGCTCGAGGAGACAAACAGGCGATTGACCCTTCACGCGGGTGACGAGATCGACGATGACGCCATGGAGCTCGCCGCAGAACTTAGCGCGAAGGCGGAAGCTGCGCGTGAAGCCGCGGATGCGCACGCTGAGACGCTCCATCAGATGCAATTCGATAGCGCCGACGCCGCCGATCCGGCGCACATTTGGTCCCGCGCCGAGCTCTTAGAAATTCTACAAAAGCGCGCGGAAGCGGCGGTGGAGGCCATGGGTTCGACTCGAGTGAAACGTAAAGGCCCACAAGCGAACCGTGTCGTGGTCGGTATGGTGGGTTACCCGAACGTCGGTAAGTCGAGCACGGTGAACGCCATCGTGGCGTCGAAGAAGACGGGCGTGAGCGCCACGCCCGGTAAAACGAAGCACTTTCAAACCCTCGAGCTCGGCGACGATTTGCTTCTGGCCGACTGCCCAGGTCTCGTGTTTCCGACATTCTCAACGTCAAAGGCGCATTTGGTGTGTAACGGCGTCATACCCGTCGATCGTCTCACGGATGTCACCAAGCCGATCGAAATCATCGCCGAACGTATTCCGAGGTCCACCATCGAACACGTGTACAACTTGACGCTTCCATTACCCGCGCTCCATGAAGACCAAGGGAGAAACGCAACCGCTCGCGAATTCCTGCGGGCGTACTGCGCTGCGCGCGGGTACACCGTTCAAGGCAATAGACCGGACGAAGTTCGCGCCGGTCGCGCCGTGCTCAAGGATTACATCAGCGGAAAGCTGCTGTATTGCGTCGCCCCAGATGGCTACGACGGCCCGCTCGGGGCGTCGCGCGTGGGCGAAGATGCGGTCGCCGGGTACGGCGCCGGTGCGATCGAGCCTAGCGCTCGCAATGAGTCGAAAAACGATGACGGCGTGCCTGACGACCCGCTCGCCGCCGCGGTTTTGGATGACATGATGGCGACGCTCGGAATCCAAACGGGCAGAACCAAAGAGCGACAACGCGCTGAGCACAAGTATCAAAAGAAAGGTAAAAAAGAAAAGGGGAGGGTGAAGTACAAAGACGCCGGTGTCAACGCGGCGGTCGGCGGACAAGGATTTTTGGTCGGGAAGCGGGGAGGCATCATGCCCGCGTCGGTTCAGGCGCTGCACCGAAGCGCGCTCGGGGAGGAGTAGAAACCACGCTGTAGATAGAACGTTGTTTTAATTCACAACCTGTATATCGGTTAATTTCCTAAACTCGACCAAGCGAGACGCGCTAGTCGCGACTATTTCCCCCATCATTCTATAGCTCGAGTGCGTCACTCCGGCGATGTGAGGCGTGAAGTACGTGTGCTCGTGCCGAACGATCGGATCCTCGGGATCGACGGGTTCACTCCACGCCACATCGCTCGCTAAATAACCCAAATGCCCACTTTTCAAGCTTTTCAACACGGCGTCGCGATCGAACAAGCCCCCTCTCGCGATGTTCACCAACGCCGCGCCCGGCTTCATCGCCGCCAAAAACTCGTCGTCGATCATCCCGGCGTTCGACGGATCTTGCGTGCACGCGACGCACACCACGTCCGCCGCGCGCAACAGCGCACGCAATCCATCCCGGTCGCTCGTCCCGCACACCGCTCGCAACGGTATCCCACATCGATCGCTCTCGTCCTCGGCCCACTTTGATTTACGCGCCGCCGTCAACGCGCACTCAAATCCGCGCAATCGCGCCGCAATCTTCACCCCGATCGCCCCCCATCCCAGTATCATCACCTCGCACTCGCTCAGCGCGTTCCCCGTCGGCGCGCCGAGTTTACGACTCCGCACGCTCGCCGACATGGCGTCGTGACGTCGCAGCGCCGCCAGGACCAAGTACACCGCGAGCTCCGCCGTGCTCGTCGCGTTCCCCGTCTTCTCCGAAGGGATTCGCGCCACGGTGACGCCCAGCGCGGTCGCGCACTCGATGTCCACGCCCTCTAACCCGACGCCGAACTGCAGGACGTGCGTCAGCGCGCCGGCGGCGCCGATTTTCAACAGCTCGGCGTCGAGTTTCGTCATGAGCGGAACGGCGACATCGCAGCGCGAGATCTCGCGCGCGACGTCCTCGCGCGCGCATCGCGCGACGTCCACGTCGAGATCGTTGTCGTCGACGTACGCGCGCGTGTGGGCGTAGCCGTCTTCGAATTCTAGACCGCAAAAGAGCACGCGCGGACGACGCATGGCGTCGCTCGCGTCGCGCTCTGCGGCGTTCTACAACGCTATTCTAGGCGACGCGAGGAGCGCCGCTGGGATTCCAGTCGTCGTTGATCGCGGTGACGTCGAGTTGAATGATCTCGGCCCTGCAGCCGAGTAAGTCGCCCAGACTGGGGGCGGTGCGCCCGGCGTCGCCGTGCACGAACTCTTTGACGTACGTGCCCGCTTGCGTGCGAAGACGCAGGATGAAGGAGTCTGGAGATCCAGGGATGGGCTCGGAGGACATGCTGACGATCGTCCTCGGACGCACCAAGTCCGCGCGTCTGTGCGCGACGCGCGTGGGGGTGGATTGCTGCACGACCAAGCGCGACGTCGAGGCGATCTTTTCGTGGTCCTCGGGCGTCGCCTCGCGCGAGACGCGCACGATGGCGACGTAACTCTTTTCTTTTTCGTGTTCTTCTGAGCTCATCCCGACCGCGTGATAGTTTTCCTTCGTCGTGAAGCACAGACCGCGAACGCGCACGCCCGTGATATCGGACTGTGCGTTGATTTCGCGCTCCATGGCGGCCACGTTCTCCGCGCTCGCGAGCGGCGTCTTGGGGTCGTGCACCTGCAACGCGAACGGACGTCCGTCGCTCAGCATGCGCACGTCCATGTCTTCGCGACCAGAACTGTTGAATTTCGCCCCATTCGATCCTAGTCCCTTCAGAACCACTCGTTCGATCGCCTCGACCACGCTTCCGCGCCCTATTCGCGCGCCAGTCTCGCGAGAGATCCACTGCGACTGGGGCACGCCGCGATCGAGCTTGACGTACCAACCGCCGACGTGCACGGGCGCGTGAAACGCTTCCAGCACGCACCGCACGCGATACCGCGGTGCGGTCAGCTCGAAAGCCTCCATGAATGCATCGCTCTCGTTGAATCGCGCGTCGGCGAGACGCCGCGCCGCGTCTTCGTACGCCCTCGTCGCCGTCTCGAATTCGTCCGCGAACGGATCCTCTGGCGAACTCAGCTTCGCGAGAAAGTCATCCTTCTTCCCACCTCCACCACCTCGCTTGCGCTTCCCCTGCCATCGCTGCTTATCCCATCCCTTCTTTCCTCGCTTATGCCTCGCCTCTCGCTCTTTCGCGCTCAACTGAAGCTTCACCGCGGATAGAAATTCCGTCTCGCGTTGGTCGTCGCCGTACTTGTACTTCGCCGTCAGCGCGTACTCAGCCCCGTTCGCGTTCTCCTCGCACCCGAGCGCCTCCGTGAGCGTCGGCGCGACGATGATTCGCAACGCATCGTCGATCGGCGTCACGCGCGTCGTCGCGGGATCGATCGCGCGCGATAAAAGCGTCGCTCTCTCGCGCGCGAGCACCGCCGCCGGTAAAATCACGTTAAGCTTAAACGACCCCGGTCTGTGTCCACGCGCGACCGCGCGCGTCGCGAACGCGTCGACGGACGCGATGTCTAATATGGTTTTCGGCCTTTCATCGCGCGCGCGCTCGTTCGACGCGCGCGGCGCGCGAGAGACGGCGATTTGTAAGATGCCCAGGCACACCGAACACGCGCTCGACGCGCTCGACGCCTCGTTCGCGTCGCCCGATCGCTCGATCGGCGCCGTCTCGGCGTCGCACGCCTCGACGTACGCGTCGCGGTCGACGCACGCGCGAAAGCGGAGCTCGCACGCGGCGCAGACGCGCATGAGCGACGCCGTTTGGCGTCACTGCGCGACTCGAGAGGCACACATGTTGACTTTGAGAGCGACCGCGCGACCGCGCGCGCGCGTCGCCGCGCGCGCGGCGCCGCGGAACGGACGCGCGCGCGTTCTCGCGCGCGCGGCGCCGAAGAAGGACGGGAAAGGATTCTTCGAGGCGGACCTGGTGAACGATTTAAAGTCGGTGGACGGCGACGAAACGATGAGTGGTTTGCTTTCCGGTGACGCGCAAGCGATCGCGGGCGCGGTCGGGCTCGTCGCCAACGGCGTGACGTCCTGGTCGCTCTGGGTGCTGTACAACACCGGGTGCGGGCTGCCGCCGGGGCCCGGCGGAAGCCTCGGCGCGTTGGAGGGCGTTTCTTATCTCGTGGTGACGGCGTTCGTCGTCGCGGCGACGGCGAAGAAGATTAAGACGGGCTCCGGGCTTCCGGCGGGCCCGGGAGGCGTGCTCGGTGGCGCGGAAGGTATCTCGTTCTTGGTGGCGTTGATCGGATTGGGAGTGCTCGCGAACCAGGTGTTACACTTTGGATACGTGCCGAACGCGATTCCGACGGAGGGCGGAAAGTGTTACTGAGAGAAGTCGCGCGCGCGCGTCTCACGGATTCGTGGATGTTTGCCGAGAGTGAGAACGCATCAATTATTTTAGACCTTCCAATTTGAAAGTGATAATGCATCATTTATTAATTATTTGAGATCTTCCAATTTGACGTCGACCTCTTCGCGGCTGGCTAAGTCTTTGACGCGAACGTTGCCCGCTTCCCATTCCTTTTCGCCGAGCAAAATGACGCGTTGGGCGCCGACGCGTTCGGCTTGCTTGAACGCCCATTTCGCTTTCTTGTCTTCGAGGATGAGATCAACGGTGCGACCGGCGTCGCGAAGCTGGGCGGCGACGCGCATCGCCGCCGGGCGCAGCGACTCGCCGAGCGGGAACACCAAGTCTTGGACGTCGCCCTTGGAAAAGTCGGGCATCAAACCCTTATCCTTGAGCAGCTCCACGATGACGGCGTCGCCGAACCCGAACCCGACCATGGGTTGATTCTCGCCGCCTAACGCCCCAAGAAGCATGTCGTATCGCCCGCCACCGCAGATGGCGCGAAGTTCGCCCGCGCGATCGAAACCTTCGAAGACGATGCCCGTGTAGTACGCCAAACCGCGAACGACGCACGCGTCGAACACGAGCCAATCTCGGTAGCCGTACGCATCGGCGTACTCAAAAAGCTTCTTTAAGTCCTTCACCGCCTCCGCGTCCGGGCCGATGAGGGCCTCGAGCTCTTCCACCGTGCGCATCGACGTCGCCGCCAAGATGCCCTCCACCGCCTCGTCGCTCACGCCGAGCTCTCTGAGCTCTTCCTCAATCTTTTCGCGCGGGAGCTTTTCAATCTTATCCACCACCACACACACGGGCGCGAAAGATTCGCTGTCGATCCCGAACCGCGTCAACACCTCCTGCAACAGCTTTCGCGAGCTCACCTTGATGCCGACGTCGGCGCTTGTCACCCCCACCCTCTTGAAAAACGTCGTAATGGCCGCCAACAACTCCGCCTCCGCCTCCACGCCGCTCACGCCGACGATGTCCATATTCCACTGATAATGCTCCCGACGTCTTCCTCGCGTCATGCGCTCGTATCTCCAGCACTGCCCGATCGCGAACCACTTCGCCGGCAACGCCAACGACTTGCCTTGCTGCAAAATCAACCGCGCGAACGACGGCGTCAACTCCGGCCTCAGCGCCACCCTGCGATCGCCCTTATCCGAAAAGTTATACAACTGCGTCGTGATCTCTTCCCCAGCCTTCCTCGTGAACAGTTCCTCGCTCTCCAGCACCGGCGCGTCGAACTCGTCGAACCCGAAAACCTTCGCGCACTCTCGAAAGTGTCCAAACAGCCACGACCGCTGTCGCATCTCCTCCGGCGGGAAATCTCGCGTCCCCTTCGGCGGCTGCAGATCGATCGTCGCCCGCTTCGCCCCGCGCTCGCTCGCGCGCGTCGGATCCACCGTCGTCGTCGTCCGTCCGCCGTCGCCCCCTCGCGACGACGTCGCGCGCGTTCGCGTCCCCCACGCCCGTCGCGGCGCGACTCTCGCCCCCGGCGTCGTCGCGCACGCCCGCGCGCACTCCCGTCGCGCCCTCACCGCGCGTCGCGCGCACAACCGCGCGCTCGACGCGACGAGTCGCGCGCGCATCGTCGACGACGCGCGCGCGCGTCGCGCAGTGCCGCTCGATCGATCGCGCGCGCGCGCCTCGAAACCCGCATCGTCGATCGACCGACGCCGCGCAACCTCTTCGCGAGGTTCGATCGCCGATCGCGCGATCGATCGATCGAGCGAGCGATCGCGCGCGCTGAAAATCTGACGTGGATCGCGATCGACGGATCGATCGCACATTACGACGCGAACGCCGCGCCGTCGAACGCGCGATCGACTCGACGCGCGCGCGAACGCGAGGACGAATTCTCGTCGCACCGCGTCGAGCGTCGCGCGCGCGAGACGCGCGCCGGAAGAGACGCGAGAGGGGCGCGAAAGTAATCTTGAAAACATCGCGAACGACGCGTAACGACCGAGGATGTCGAACGCGGTGCCGAGGACGTCGTGCGGCGCGAGCGCGGTGCGCGACGCGCGGTGGACGCGCGCGCGAAAATGCTCCGCGCGGGGGGGGGGCGCGCGCGGCGCGGTGCGCGTGCGCGCGGCGAACGCGGGATCGGACGTGAAGATGCTCGTCCAAGGGCTGCATTTGGAAATCACGCCGGCGATCGACGAGTACTGCCGCGCGAAGATCGGGAAGGCGTGCTCGCACGTGGATCCGAGGGAAATTCGTGAGGTGGACGTGCGATGCAGCGCGCGCGGCGGGGAGGATTCTCGAGGCGGGCACGAACACAAGACGGAGGTGACGGTTTTGATGACGCGAGGGACGACGCTGCACGCCGACGGGACGGGAGAGAACTTGTACGCGACGATTGATTCGTGCGCGGATATCGTGACGAGAGCGATCCGAAAGCACAAGGAAAAACACTCTGGAAAGGGATCGAGACATGCCTCGCACGAGGCGTCGGCGAAGGATGCGTTCATGGCTGACGACGACGACGGAGACGACGTGCCTCCGGCGGCTTGATCGCGCGACGACGAGAACGTCGCGGCGGCGAATCCGCCCAGCCGCAGTGAGCGCGTCTTACACGTTACAGCGCTCTGAAATTAACTCTTACGACTCTTAATTCTTTACTTAATATAACGAAATGAGTTCTAAAATGAATCACAGCCTCACTTTGACGTCCCCGGAGGACACACTTTGTCGAGCAAAGCGGCGGTTTGAAGCGGCGAAATCAATTCATTCGCCGCGCTCCAACCGCCCGCGGCTACGGCCGGGACGCCAGGGCCGGGAAAGTTAGAGTCACCGACGACAAGCAGGCCTGGAAGCGGCGTCGACGCGCTCGTGATCGGAATGCTGTCGTGATCCTCGGATATCCAACCCGTGCCCCCGTACGTGCCCTTCGCCCTTCGCAAGAATCTCTTTTGCGTCACGGGCGTGCCGACCATCGTGATTTCGCAGCGTTCGCGCACGTCTGGGATGATCTTTTCTACAGCTTTCCAAAGCACTTGCGAGCGTTCCTCCTTCAACTTTTTGTACTCGTCCGAGTTACGGTCGAGCCCGTCCCAAATATCGAGGGGCTCGTTTCCGGGCGTGTACGCGTGAATCACGTGCTTGCCCTCGGGCGCCATCGAGGGGTCGAGTACGGAAGGAATGCTCACGAGCACCATGTTTTGCTCCGCCGTGACGCCGCGATCCCAATCTTCGACGTAAATGTGATGAATCTCTAAGTCATCGGGAAGGCCGGCGGCGTCGATGCCGAGATGCAAGTGCATGAACGACTCGCACATCGCCGTCGATGTCGCTTCTTCTATCCACTCTCGAGGCATCGCATCCGGTGGTAGCATCGGTACCGTGTCCCAGAGCGTTGCGTTCGATATCACAGCCTTATTAGCCTTGTAAACCTTTCCGTCTCTCGTCCGCACGCCCGTCGCGCGCTTCTCCTTGCCTTCGCCTTCGACGATGATTTCCTCGACGTGTGTCCCGAGCTCTAGCTCGCCGCCAAACTTCTTCAGCCCTCGCACGAGCGCGTCCACGATCGCTCCGCTCCCGCCCATCGGAAACTCGAGCATCGAGTTTGGCTTGTACCAATCGTCAAACATGTATCCGATCTCCGCCGCCATCGTTCCGCTCGCGGGCGCCCCACTGAGCAAAAAACAGAGCATCTCCATGTAATTACGAATGAACGGGTGCTTGATGTCGTTCTCCGCCATAAAATTGCTATACGGCGCCATAATCTTCCCGATGTACGGCGCCGATCGCACCAATCCCGGCACGAATCGCGCCAGCGTGAACGCCCCTCCGACGTCGCTTCGCACCGCCGCCGGCGGCAGCGACGCGCTCGCCGTCGCCAGCGGTTCCATCAGCGCCTTCAACCGCGTCCACTCCTCGCACGCCTCCTCATCCACGTACTCTCGCAGCACCTCCAAGAACTGATCGTTCCCGACCTCCGTCACGAACGTTCCCTCCGGCAGGTGACACGTCCACGTGTTGTACCGCGCGCACGCCACGCGTTCGTCGATCGCGTGCAGCACCTGTCCCATCGGGTTCGTCGTCGGTCGCGCCTCCAGCCCCGAGTACAGCGACGGTCCGGATTCGAACGTGTATCCACCGCGCGTCCACGCGTGCGCGGCGCCGCCCGCGACGACGTGCGCCTCGAGCACGGTCACGCGCAGTCCCTGCGACGCGAGCAGCGCCGCCGCGCTCAGGCCGCCGAGACCGGCGCCGACGACGACGACGTCCGCGTCGCGCGCGCGCGCGATCGTCGCGCGCCGCGCGGGACGCGCGCGCGCGCGCGCCGGCGCCGGCCGCGTCGACAGCGCGGCGCGCGTCGCCATCGCGTCGCGTCGACGAGTGGCGACGACACACGACCGCGCGCGACGCGCGCGCGCGACGCGAGCCGCGAGGACGGACGCGCGGGACGCGGCGCGCGGCGCGGGACGGACGCGGGACGCGGGACGCGCGCGCGGCCGGACGCGCGCGATCGAAACGCGCGATGGTGTTCGCGGGATCATCGACGACGACGACGACGACGACGGCGACGACGCGACGACGCGCGCGCGGACGCGGCGCGAAAATCGTCCTGGCGTGCGCGTGCGCGATCGTCGTCGCGGTGCGCGCGCGCGCGTGCGAGGCGAATTTCGGGTGGAACGGGGAGAGCGACGCGGCGACGGCGGCGGACGGCGAGACGGCGACGGCGAACGTCGTCGCGGACGCGAAGAGGGAGGAGGTGCCCGTGGACGTGGAATCGGTCGAATCGGTGATCAAGGAAAAGAAGCGACGGAAGAAGTCGGTGAAGAAGGCGGCGAAGAAGCCGGTCGAGGAGGAGGAATTTAAGCCGTACGATCCCGAGCTCGGCGAAGGCGAGAGCGCGATCGGTTCGATACACGAGGCGATCGATGACGACGATATGGAGGAGCTCGAAGATTTGTTGAGATGGAAGCCGAATTTGAGAGAGAAGTGTCAAAAGTTGGGAGAGACGCGGCATTACGTGCCGATCATGAAGGCGGCGTTCTTAGGAAACGCGCGAGCGATGGATTTGTTGATCGATTACGGCGCCAACGTAAACGAGATTGACGCGATCGGGTACACCGTGCTCATGCGTTCGGTGTTATCCAAGTGCGCGGAGTGCGTACGGATCTTGGTCGAGGCCGGAGCTGTGGTCAATTACGTGCAAAAGACACCGATGATGGACTTGGGGCTATCGGCGCAAAAGCTCGCCATGCTGATGGGCGAACGCGAGATCGCCGAGATACTAAGGAATGCCGGCGCGGATGAATTGGAAACCGGGGCGGAGAAGAAGCGCCGGCTGCAAAAGGAGGGTGCGGAGCGATTCAAGGAACACGTCGAGGCGCAAGGCATCGACGTAGATATCGACAAGTTGCTGAATACGACGGTGGACGACTTGAACGTCAAAAACTCGCAAAGCGGCGACGTCGTGGTCAACGTCAACGGCACGAACGCTACAATGACGCACGATGAGACGAAAGATTATCGCAATCTCGAAGAGAAGATCGCACAGGCAAAGCTGAAGGCGGAGGCGGAGGCGCGAGCGAAAGAGGCGTGCGCCTCCGACGCCGGCGACGGCTCGTGCGCGTTCGATCCCACCACCAAAGACGAGCTCTAACCTATCAACATCTATGTATTGCACAGCACTGCGCACGCTAATCAAAACTACGACTTCCGCTTCCCTCCGCGGCGCGCGACGCCGCCAACAACTCGCGACCGCGTTCGACGGCGACTCGCGCCACCGCCCGCTTCGCCTCCAAGCTCGCGTCCGACCGCAACCCCAGCGCGCACACGATCGGCCTGCGCGTCGTAAAAATCGCGCGCCCGGCGTTTTCGCGTCAGTCTGGCGTTCGCGCGTCGTCGTCGCGTTCGCGCGTCGTCTCGTCGCGACCTCGCTCGACGCACTTTTCCAAACCTTCGGTGAACAGCACGTCCGCTATCCTTCTCGCGCACGCCCGCAGCGCGTCGTCGTCGCGCCTGCCGATCACCGTGCGCGCGATGACGGTGTCCATGCTCGCCGTCGCGTCGTCCATCGTCTCGCCGTCGTCCTCGTAGGAGGGATCGCTGAGCTCGACCGATTGACTGCGAGAGAGATGAAACACCGTGCCGAGTTTACCGATCTGCGTCGCGACGACGAGGACGCGGTCGGCGTACTCGGTGATCAAGAACTCGGTGTGCGCGCCGTCGATGACGCACGCGCACTGACCGGCGCGGGGAGGGAACATCGGGGAGAGGCGCGAGGTGAGGCGACGGGAAGACGCGCGCGACGGCGCCGCGGCGCGATGCGTTACAACAAAGGCGATAGCCACGCGGCGACGACGGCGGTTATCACGCCGGACACCAAATTCACCGCGCTATTGCTGAGGAATTCTGAACCACTGATGCGGGTCACCGTGGGCCCGGGTTTGCTGACGACTTTTTGACGCTCTTCGCAAAAGCCCGAGTATTGAATCGTGGCGCCGAGAACGCTGTCCACGAGCGAGCCGAAGACGCCGGCGACGGCACCGAATGCGATCACTGACGCGGCGTTAGAGGGCGCGACGAGCGCGCCGCCGTCGGTCGCGACCGCGCGAAGGGCTGATTGACCTAGATGAAACGCCGCGCCGACGACGGCGCCGCCGCTCGCGCTCGCGACCCAGCCCAACGCGGTGACGCCGCCGTTCGTTCCCGCGGCGACCTCGCGCCGCCAGTCGATGATCAACCTGGGCTTGGATTTTGACAAAACCCCGAGTTCACTCGCAAACGTATCGCCGCCGCAGCACGCGTAATATCCGAGGTACGCGCTCGCCAAAGCGCTCGTCGCCTTGGCGCCGAAACCGCCCGACGCGAACGCGAGCGCGATGACCGTCGGCACGAACCCATTCGCGAACACTTGCACCCAATCGCGCCCACCACCGACTTTAAAGTGTTCATCCACCCGCTTCTTCACGTCCGACCGCACGCGCGTCACCGCGCTCGACGCGAAGAAGAACGCCGCGAGCGCGGCGCCGAATCGAACATCCGCGTAAATACTCCCGAACCCCACCCCGATCGCCGCGAGCGCCCCGCTTTCGTCGAGCGACTTTTTCTTGTACCCCACGAGCGCGAGCAACAACCCCAGCGCCATCGATCCGATCGCGCGCGCGTGCGGACCTCGCGCCGCGTGCGTCGCCGCGATGCAACCGACGCTCGCCACGCCCGCGACGAGCAGCGTGACGATGCTCGACGTCGCCGACGTCTCGCTCGAGCTCGGCGTCGCCGCGGACGCTTCTGCCGCCGTCGCGCGATGCGCCGCCGCGACGTCGCCGCGCGTCGGCGCGCGACGACGGCGTTTCGGCGTCGCGCTGCCGATGGACGCGACCGCGCGCGCGTCGTCGATGATCGACGCGCGCGCGCGCGTTCGACGCGCCGGCGACGGCGGAGGCGTCGATGAAGGCGACTTCGATCGGGTCGTCGTCGCGCGGGCGCGGGACGACGTCGACGCGCGGGCGATGGCGATGGATGCCATGACGACGCCGCGCGGAGGCGCCGAGTGCGGCGCGGCGCGCGCGGCGACGCGGCGACGACTGGAGAGAGATGCGCGCTGGCGGCAGCTATCGGTGATGTGACGCGTCGCGCGCCGACGCGTCGAGCGCGTCGTGGTTGAAGATCACGGTCTTCCGTTACAAGTGAACGAGCGAGCCGGTCGAGCGGCTATACATGAACAGGTCGCGTCACAAAAGTTTGAAAAATTGTTTCAAACTCGCGCTTAAAGAACCGGCGTGCGGTCGACGGCTTGAAGGGTGACGAAGTTGTAACCTGCGTGGGAGACGAGAGATATCGGGGTCAGTGAGTGCTCGTGGAAAACACGCGAACGCGGTCGTCGATGGGCGAGGCGCGCGCGCGCGTTACGTACCGAACGGATCGGCGACGTGCTTGCCCCAGTTGGCAGCCGGACCTTCACCGGTGGTAAGACCTTGCACGAAGACGCCCAACATGGCGATCATCGCCAAGCGACCGTTCTTGATTTCCTTGACCTTCAAGAGGGCCAAGTCTTGCGGGTTGGAGGCGACGTTGAAGAAGTCGAGCGGGCCACCCGGGTTGATCGGGTCGAGGCCCTTGAACGCCGACTCGTCGAACTTGCCCTTGAACGGCACGAAACCGGCCGGACCTTCACCGCTCGAGCGGAATTGCTCGACACCAGCCATGAGCGCAACTTGGACGGCCGCGAACACGATCGGGTTCTCGAGGAAGAACGGACGGCCGGTTTCGCCGTCGAGGAACACCTTGCCGGTTTCCGTCCAGACGCCGCCCGGCAAGCCGAGCGCCTCCGGGATGACGACACCCGGGATCGCGAGCATCGCCCATCGAGCGTGGATGACTTCCGCGACGCGGTATTGCTTGATCGCACCGTCGGCGCCGAGGCCGAGCGGGTCGAAGCCGTAATCACCCGCGAGCGTACCGTCGAGGTAGCTCGGCAAATCCGCCTTGGTCAAGAGGCCGCCCGGCAAGTACAACTTACGGTCCGGACCTGCGTCGAACGCGTCGTCGCGCATCGTCAGTCTCCCCATCGCGCGCGTTTCCTTCGCCCTTCTCACCCCCGCGCGTGCCGCGCGTCCCTCTCGCCCGTTCGATCGTCCCTCGCGCGCGTCCGTCCCGCGTCCCGCCTCCGTCCCGCGTCCCGCGATCTCAACCATATCTTCCGATTTCCGCCACGTGTCCTCCCGCGCGCGCGTCCCGCGTCGCCCCGTTCGCGCGAACGCGCACTTAACGATCGATTCCCATCGCGCGCGCGCGTCCCCGCGCGTCCGCGCGTCGTCGCGCGCGTCGAACGATCCTATCCGATCCTCTTTAAAAGATACGCACCGTACCACTTCGCGAGCGCCTCCTTGGCCGCGGTCGGCGACTTGGCCGCCTTCTTCGCGACCGGCGCCTTCTTGACCGGCGCCTTCTTGACCGGCGCCTTCTTCGCGACCGCCTTCTTGACCGGCGCCTTCTTCGCGACCGCCTTCTTCGCCGGCGCGGCCTTCTTGACCGTCTTCGCGCTCGCCTTGGGCGCGTCGCCGCCGAACGGATTCGGCAGCGACGGCAGCGACGGCCGCGACGGCGACGCGGCGGGCGCCTTCTTGATCTGCGTCTTCGCCGGCGCCTTGGCGGTCTTGGCGGGCGCGGGGGCGGCTTTCTTGAACAGGGCGTTGACTTGCATGGTCCTGTGCGCGTGTGCGGGAGTGTCGCGGCGCGACGCGCGCGCGATCGCGCGATCGACCGCGCGCGCGACGGGCCTCGCGTCGGGCGGCGCGGGGTGGAGATCGATACCGGTTCGGGGTCTTTGAATGCGTGATTTCAATGCGATGGGTGGTTTATTGGGTGGTGGTTCGATCGCGAAACTGTTTGCGCGTACGCGCGCGCGCGGTCGGTCGATGGATCGGCCCGTAAGCGATCGCGCCGATCGCGCGGCGAAGGCGCCGACGCGCTGGTTCGCGCGGAGCGAGTATCGTGCTTTCTGCCATGTTCGGACATGTTGCATTCTTTTTTGTCGGCGAGGGCGAGGACGCGAGGGGAGGACGCGACGCGACGCGCGCGGCGAAGGCTCTGCGATATGTCGGTTCGACGTTCGATCCGGCGCTGGTACTCACAACGTCGACGTTCTAAACGAGCGACGCGACGCGCGCGCGGCTTAAAGCTTGGCCAAGCAGTCGCTCTCGTGCAAGACGACGAAGCCGTTGCCTTCCTCGTCGGTCATTTGGTCACCGGCGTACTTGAAGTAAATCACCTTGTCGCCCGCCTTCAGGGTCATCGGCTTGACTTCTTCGTCTTTTTCGCCCGCCTTGCCCGGCCCGACGGCGACGACGGTGCCGACGATGGGCTTCTCCTTGGACCCCTCCGTGAGTAAGATGCCCCCCTTGGTTTCCGCGGCCGCCTTCTCCACCGACAACAGGACGCGATCGCCGCACGGTTGAAGCTTTGGGATATCGTTCGCGCGCGCGCCGCTGCTCGGGAGCGTACCGATGAGATCTTGTTCTCGAATCATCGTGTACTCCTCGCCGGCGACGACCAAGTCGGTGCACCCGATGCCGAATCTGCTGTACAACACCGTGGAACCGGTCTTGACGTGTTTCACGTCCGGTCCGATCGCCGTGACGTCGCCTGCGCGATTCATTCGTCACCGTCGTCAGTCTTCGCGCGTCGCTCGCGTTCGCGCGTCGATCCATTCGCGTCTCGCGCGTCTCGCCGCGCGTCCCGCCGTCAAACCCTCAAGGTTAGGGTGTCGTCCTTTATCCCCCGCGCGCGTCGCGCGGTCGCGTCGCCCGTCCTCGAGCGCGCGCGCGTCGATCGAACGCGTCGACGCACCGCTCGTGGGCTTGCGCTGCGCGCTCTCCGTGAGCACGATCCCGCCCTTGGTCACCGTTTCCGCGGCCGCCACCTTGATTAAGACGCCCGCGCCGCACGGCGTCACCGTCTTGTACGCCGACGGCACCTCGAACGCGGCGCCGGCGCGCGTGACGACGCGCGCGCGCGCGCGCGGAACGACCGCGGGCGCGATGCGCACGCGCGAGTGCGCGGAGACGGCGAACATTCGGATGTGCGGCGAGTAATGAGGACGCGCGCGCGGCGTCGGCTTCTGGAAGGACGCTTCCGCGGCGCGCGCGGAATTCGGAGACGTCGTGGACGTCGTCGCGCGACGCGCGATGGGGAAGAAAACGACGGTGGGTGAAGTATACTAATATTGGGAGGGTAGGCTAGCGCGGGGAGGCGGCGGCGTCTGCGACGGCGGCGCCGCGCTCGACGTCGTCGGCGCTCTCTCGGCGAAGCGACTCGATGGAAGTCTTCCGGCGCTCGGTGAAGGACGGTGGGCGCGAGATGCGCTCGGGTAAGATGATGAGCATTATGCCGACGATGATGACGGTGCAGTCGAACAGCGCGAACGCGTTACCCACGGACACGGCCAGGACTTCGCCGATGACGTTTTTGGCCGTCGTCGCGGTACAGATGAACGGGGCGTTTTGTGCGAAGTGATCGCACGGGTGGCAGTAGGAGTACACGTATTCGAACGCTTCGGCGGCCATTTGCGCCTCGTACGCTTCGCAACGCTGCGACGTTGTCAAGCTCACGCCCAAATCCGCATGTATCGCCGCCGGATAGCCCACCGTCATTCCGACAGCCTTTTGCGGGAAAGAGAGCGACATCCCCAAGCCAGATCCGGGGACCGGGGTAGATGAAGGCATACTGTGGACGCGTACGTAAATCACCGCTCCGTTCGCCCGAACCTCGTTGAGCATCGTCGCGTCAACCACGGACCCCGAGCAGTCGACGTTTAATATTTCCGCGCTCGGCTTGAACGTAAACGTCTTGTACTCCGTCGAAGTGAACGACTCGAGAGGCACCGAGCCGTAGTTGGGTACCCAATTCGCGAGAGACGTGAATCCATACCCGACGAATCTATTTGCGCCGTTCCGCAGCGATGCCTCGTACGATAGCTTCAGAGGATTATGCTTCGCGAACTCTACGGAATACGCTGCGGCGTTCTCGAATCCCTTGTACAACGGCAGCGCGCACTGATCGTCGTACGCGTACACGCCTCGCGATCGCCCCGGCAACGGCACGTGATAATACGTCGGCACCTCGAAACTCGGCTCGGACGTTTGCGAGTAATCCCAAGGCCCGTCGGTACTCCCAGCCGCGTTCGCGACCGAGAAACTATTCGCGGTGAACGGCTGCACCATCGTACTCGCCTTCGGCGCGTCGAACGCCGACTGCACGCACTCCGCCTCGGTCAGGTTCAACCCGTACGTCGCGTCCAGGCTCAACGGCACGCACTCGTACCCATCGCGCGCGTTCGTCGACTGCAGCTCGAACACCTTCGTCGTGAGCGTCGTATAATACCACACCTGCACCGCGAACACCGCCGCGCACGCCGCGACCGTCGCGAGCAGGCACCATCGCAGCGCGCTTCTGTGCCCTCGCAGCAGCGACTCGTCCACGCTCTCGCGCTGCCACGCCGCCGGGATCTCGACGTTATACGCGCGTCTCGCGCCGTCATCGCGCGCGCGAAACGCCGACGCCGCGTCGCCGCCGTCGGTCGCCGTCGCGCGCGCCATCGTCGTCGCGCGCGTCGGCGTCGACGGCGCGCGCGACCGTCGACGTCGTTTCGGGTCACCGGTCCGTGTTGTGTCGTTTCGTATCCGTGAGACTGGTCCGTGTTTCGCTCGCCTCCCTGTGCGCGACGCGCGGCGCGCGACGCCGCGGACGCCGACGCCGCGACCGCGCGCGCGACGAGGCGAGCGACCGCGCGCCGAAGCGCCTCGGTCGCGGTCTCGAACGCGCGAACGCGCGAACGCGCGAACGACGCGCGAACGGCGGACGACGCGACGCGAACGCGAGATCTTTTGGATTTCAAAAAGCATCGCGAAAGAGCTTCGAGGCGACGCGCGGCGCGATTGAGACGCGCGATCGAGACGCCGAACGGCTCGGCGAGATGAGCGCGGAGTTTACCGTCGCGGCGCGCGCGCTCGGACGCGGGAGCGGGACGCAGGGAGAGTTGACGCTGAGCAAGGCGATCGGCGCGCGGTTTCGAGCGGCGGCGGGCGCGGGCGAGCAGAAGAAGACGGAGATCGAGGCGGGGAAGGTGCGCGAGGTGCGATGGAGCGACGCGCCGACGGGTGGGGTGCTGCGAGTGCGATCGACGGACGGACGGACGCTCGTGCTGGGAGGGATGGGGACGGAGGACGCGAAGAACGCGGCGGAGTACGCGGCGCGCGAGCTGGGGTGCGCGAGCGGCGAGACGAAGATGAACGTGAACGGACGGAACTGGGGCGACGTCGCGATCGAGGGGAGCGGGGCGGTGTTTGAGGTCGGTGGGAAGACGGCGTTTGAGATCGATGGGCAGTACATCTCCGAGGCGACGGTCGTCGGGAAGAGCGACGTCGTCTTGCAATTTCACCACGACGACACGGCGGCGGAGAAGGATTCTTTGGTGGAGATGTCGTTTTACGTTCCGCCGGGCAGCGAGACTTGGAAAGGAGACGATATGGAAGATCCCGATGACACCGCGGCGAAGCGTTTGCACGCGGCGATCATGTCGATCGCCGCCGCCGACGCCGAGGCGGGCGAACCCGTGGCGGAATTCGACGGCGTCTCCATGGTCGTCCCGAGAGGCAAGGTTTCGATCGAGTTGCACAACACGCACATGCGCATGCAATCCTCGACGCTGGACTTCAAGGTTCAGTACAGCTCCATCGTTCGCGTGTACTTGCTTCCGAAGCCGCACTCGAACCAGTCGCACGCGGTCATCGCGCTCGACCCACCGATTCGCAAGGGACAAACGTTTTACCCGCACATTCTCGCCATGTTCAACGACGACGATCATCTCACGGTGGAACCGAACTTGGCTGCAGACATGAAAGACAAGTTCCCCACCCTCGAGTCGACTTACGACGGCTCCTCGGGAGAAGTCTTCGTGCGCGTATTGAAAAACATGGCTGGCGTCAAGTTGACGAGACAAAGCTTATTCACCGCCTCGGCGGGCGGACACGCCATCCGCGTGTCGCACAAGGCTGACGTCGGCCTACTGTACCCGCTTGAAAAAGCGTTCTTCTACTTGCCCAAACCTCCGCTGTTGTTGCACTACAGCGAAGTCGATGAGGTTGAGTTTGAGCGTCACAGCGCGCAGGGCGCGACGAGCGGCAAGACGTTTGACGTCTCCGTGAATATGAAGAATGGCTCATCGTACGATTTCCACGGCATTCAACGGTCGGAGTTCCAGAACTTGGTTAACTTCTTGACCGCCAAACAAGTGAGAATCTCCAACGTCGACGCCAACGCGCGCGCGGACCAGCTCATCGCCGAAGCTTCGGACGACGACGACGAAGGCTACGCGCGACGCGGCGACGACGACAGCGAAGAGGACGAAGACTTCGCCGCGGGAAGCGAGTCCGACGGCGGCGAGCCCACCGACAGCGATTCCGACAGCGAAAGCGACGAGGGCGCGAAGAAGTCGAAGAAGTCGCCCAAAGCCAAACGCGCGAAGAAGGATCCGAACGCTCCGAAACGAGGCTTGTCCGCGTACATGTTCTTCTCCGCCGCCAAGCGCGCCGAAATCACCGCCGCTAACCCTTCGTTCGGCGTCACCGACGTCGCCAAGGCGCTCGGCGAAAAGTGGAAGACGATCACCGACGAAGAAAAGAGCGTGTACCAGCAACAAGCCGACGAGGACAAGATTCGATACGAGCGCGAGATGGAAGCCTACCGCGCCGGCGGTTCGCAGCCCAAGGTGGAGATCAAGGACGACGACGACTCCGACGCCGACGACGCCGCGCGCGACGTCGACGCCATGGACGAAGATTAGATTCACCGACGCGCGCGCGCACGTAGTAGCTTTTAACCATTCGCGCGCCGAGCGTCGGCTCGCCAGACCAACCGCCGCCGTCGCGCGCCGCGCCCGCACTCGACGACCGTCCGTCGTCTCGCCTCGCGCCGCGCCGCCGCGACTTCGCGCGATGCGCGCCGCGTCCTCGCGCGCCGCCTCGCGCGTCCGCGCGTCCGCGCGCGCGTCCCGCGCGCGTCCCGCGCGCGTCGGCGAATTCGCGAATTCGCGTCGGCGCGCAATCGCGCCCCGCGCGCGCGCGCGCGCGTCCTCGCGCGCCTCGCTCGGCGACGACGGCGACGTCTCATCGCTCGCGACGCCGACGTCGCGCGCGCCGGGCGCCGACGACGCGCCGAGCGACGCCGAGGGGAACGCGGCGACGCGACGCGACGACGCGACGACGCGCGACGCGCGCGGCTCGACGTCCTGGGACGACGGCGACGACGACGACGGCGGCGACGGCGACGGCGGATCGAACGGCCGCGACGGCGACGGCGACGGCGACGGCGAGGGCGAGGGCGACGGCGAGGACGACGCGTCGAGGGCGGCGTCGTGGGCGCGCGCGGACCGAAGACGCGCGAGAGTGGCGGCGGACGGCGGCGCGCTCTTCGCGGGCGTGGTGTCGACGATGCTGGCGCCCGTGGCGTGGTTGGTGTTTCGCGGGATAAAGCCCACGCGCGCGGAGCGGGAGAAATACGCGATGGAGACGCGAGAGTCGGAGACGCTGGCGAAGCGGCGCGTCGAGCGAGACGACGAGGCGGCGAAGCTCGCGAAGCGATTGGACGAGGCGAAGGAGGCGGCGAGGGCGAAGGCGGCGAAGACGATGCGCGCGACCGGGCCCGCGGGAGCGGCGACGGCGACGGCGACGGCGACGGCGACGAATTTTAAGGTTGAAGAAAAGCCGAAGGATGTCTCGGCGCCGGCGCCGGAAGGCGCCGCCGACGAGCGGGCGGACGCGTCGACGAGATCGGACGTCGGCGCTGACGTCGAGGGCTCCGCCGTGATATCTGCGTCGACGTCGAGCGACGAAACAGAAGCGACCGACGCGGCGGTGCGCGTGGTGTCCGTGAACGAGCGCTCGTTCGAGACGCCAGAGTCGGAGGCGCCAGTCGCGCCGACGCCGACGGTATCCCACGACGTCGAACCGATCGTCGAGCGGCATCATGCCGATGGCGAAGCATACGACGTCATCGCCGAGCATCCCAAGCTGGTGCGCGCGATTCATGAGGCGAATGCGCTCGTGCATAAGGCCCACGCGCGAAGAGTGGAGAGTAACCAAGAGTTTCAAGACGCGCTGCGATATCGCGAGCACGTCGTACACATGGCGTCCGAGCTCGGTATCCCCGTCGCGCCTTTGCGTGAAGTCAAGGAGACGTTCAAGCAGTCGACGTACGAGGCCCCACTCGGGCCCGGAGCTGGCGAAAAAGCCGCCGAGGCGGCCAAGTCGGCGCTCGCCGCGACGAAGAAATTCGTCGACTTCGCCGCGCCCCACGTGCGCTCGGCGACTACAAAGGCGTTCGACTACTCGAAGCAACACGCCACAACGACGGCGGAAAAGCTCAAGCAAGCGCACGCCAAGGGCGACATCCGCGCGCCGACATTGGACGAAGCCACGGATTTTGCGAAATCGACGTCGCGACGCGCCCTCGGCGCGTGCGTCCACGCCTTCGACGCCATCACCGACCAGTTCGCCGCCGTCGCGAACAAGTCTGCCGTCAAACCACAAAAATCATAATCATGTACTGTACGATCATCGCGCCGAACGAGCACCGAATTAGCGTTGTCATTATACTCTTTCATCCGGCGCGCCCGCACATGGCGACTCTCGGCGCGTCGCCGCCGCCGCGCGCGACGCGCGGCGCCACCGCCGCGCGCGCCTCGAGCGCGTCGCGCGGCGATTCGAACCGCGCGGCCCTGCGCCGCGCGCGCGTCGTCCTCTGGGACGTCGACGGGACGCTCGCCGACAGCACCGAGCTGGGCTTCAGCTCGACCAACAAAGTCCTGCGCGACGCCGCGCTGCGCGAGATCACGCGCGACGAGTACCTGCGCGGGACGCGCTATACCACGCCCCGTCGCCTCGCGTGGCACGCGACGAAGAACGCGGACGACGCGTGCGGAGAGGCGCTCGGCGCGGCGTTCGACGACGCGTACGTGGCGCTCGTGACGACGACGACGGCTGGATTTTACCCCGGAATCGCCCGCATCGTCGTGCGATTGCGCGAAGAGGGGAGAAAACAGGCGGTGCTGAGTAACGCGTGCGGGGCGTACGCGCGGGCGGTGATCGCGGCGAACGAATGCGTGGATGTGATGGCGCGCGTGTACGGCGCCGACGACGTGCCGCGAGCGAAGCCAGAGCCGGATGGGTTGGTTCAAATCGCGCGCGAGCTCGGCCTCGACGGCATCGATCGATCGATGGCGTACGTCGGGGACGCACCGAGTGACGGTGCGGCGGCGAAGTCGGCTGGGATGTTGGCGGTGGGCGTGAATTGGGGGTCGCACGATTTGCGCGAAGAAGCCAACGCGCGAAATTTCCACGTCGTCTTCGACACGGTCGAAGAGCTCGCGGCGTCGCTCTTCGACGACTGAGCGTTGAATAGATTATTTGTACACCTAACGTAGACGTAGTATTTGCAAGCTCGCTCGATTGTTTCGAAACGTCCCGATTCAATTCGCCGTCGACTTTTTGTACGCCTCCTCCTCTCTGCCCGCTTTCATCGCCGCGAAACGCGCGGCGGTGAACATGTAATCGCTCAATCTATTCAAGTACACCCGCACCACGTCCGGCACCGCTCCGCTCCGCACCAACGGCACGCACCTACGCTCCGCGCGTCGACACACGACGCGCGCTTGGTGTAAAAACACGCTCGCCTTCCCCCCCGACACGAGCAGAAAACTCGACAGCGCCGGCAACTCGGCGTCCATCCCGTCGATCCATCCCTCCAACGTCTCCACGTGCGTCTCCGAAAACGCCGCGCGCGCTTTCATCGCGTCCGAGCTTCCACACAGCGGCGTCGCCACCGCCGATCCCACGTCGAGCAATCGACTCTGAATCTCCGCGAGCTGCGCGTCGCGTCGTTCGTCGTCCCCGTCAGTCGTCGCTCGCCGCGCGTCGTCGCCTCGTCCTCTCCCCTCGCGTCCGTCGTCGTCGACGCCGCACCTGCGCCTCGAGCCCGTTGTTTTCATCGACGCAAAACTCCCGCGCGATCCCGCACGCGACGTTGCACTCGTCGACGTCCCCGAGCGCGTCGAACGCGGCGTCGTCCTTATCGCGGCGTTCGCAATTGTACAGCGAGCTCGTCCCCGCGTCGCCCGTCTTGGTGTAAATCTTGAATCGTCGCGTCGGCGCGTCGGCGGACATGACGGCGCGCGCGTCGGCGTCGCGGACTCGCGTCGCGCGCGTCGGCGCGCGCGGTTCGGGCGCGGTTCGCGCGATCGGTGTCCGACCGACCACCCCATAAAAGTGCACGCGGACTGTTTGCGCACACGCGCGCGATGCCGACGTCCGCCGCCCGATCGCCGCGCCGGCACTCCGCGCCGCGACTCGCCATGCTCGCCGCCCGCGCCAACGTCTGCTCCACCAGCTCGCTCGCCGCGCGCCCGTCGGCCGCGAGCGCCAAAGAGCGCTCGCGCGGCGCGCTCGTCGTCACGGCGGCGAGCAAGAAGAAGGACGTGCGCCTGCAAGTCACCCTCGAGTGCACCGAGCAAAAGGAGAGCGGCGTGCAGGGGATGTCGCGATACATGACCCAGAAGGTAAGCGATGACGCGCGGGCGAACGCGAGGCGAAGCGGGCGCGCGCGGGACGCGCGCCGAGGCCGGCGCGGGACGGCGCGGGACGACGAGGGATGGGACGACGGGACGATTTGAGGGTTTCGGGACGAAGGACTGACGGAGGCGCGCTCGTTTTCGATTCGCAGAACCGTCGTAACACGTCGCAGAGATTGGAGTTGATGAAGTACAATCCGTTCTTGCAAAAGCACACGCTTCACCGGGAGTTGAAGAAGTAGGGCGTCGTCAGCGTAGCATTGTTATAATTCACACGCACCGATTCGCGTTTCGGGGATAGGGCTTGGGCGCGCGAGGGTCGTCTCTTCGCGAGTCGAGGGGGCGTTCGTTTTCATCACTAGGTGTAAAGCATTTACAAATCTAACGCAGACCACTACGCGAGGTCTTCGAGCAATTTATATGAATTTATCGCCACGGGAGCGTAAGAATGTTCTTCGGCGCGCCTTCGTCTCGGCTACGACGGGGCGTCCGCAGTCGTCGTCGCGCTTTACGCGGCGTCGACCTCGGGCCAGCCGTCAATCTTGATCCCCATGTTCGCCGCGGTACCGGCGACGACCTTCATCGCACTTTCCACCTTGACGCAGTTCAAATCGGGCATCTTAATCTTGGCGATTTCCTCGAGTTGCTCCTTGGTCACGCGCCCGACGACTTGCTTTTGCGGATCGCCCGCCCCCTTGGGCACGCCCGCGGCTTTCTTCAACAACACCGACGCCGGCGGGGTCTTCAAAATGAACGTGAAGGACTTATCCTCGAAAACGGTAATCTCGACCGGGATGATCATACCCGGTTGATCTTGCGTGCGCGCGTTGTACTCCTTGCAAAACATCATGATGTTCACGCCCTGCGTGCCGCGAATCGCGCGCGCGCGTCGTCGTCGTCAGTCGCCGTTCGCGTCGATTCACCGCACCACTCGCGTTCCGACCGCGCCGCGCGCGTCCCCCGCGACCATCGATCCATCGCGCGCGCGTCTCCCTCGCCACCGCGCCCGCGCGTCGCCCCCAGCCGTCGTCCCTCGCGTCGCTCGCGTCGCCGCGCGAAACCCTCTCTCGCCTAGGTCTTCCACCCTCACCCGCCGCGCGCGTTCTCCCACCCCTCCCTCGCGCGCGTCCGCGCGCGCGTCCCGCGCGCGCCGTCGTCGCGTCGAACGAAATATTCTCACGCACCTTCGCGCCGAGCGCCGGTCCGATCGGCGGCGCCGGCGACGCCTTCCCCGCCTCGATCGCGAGCTTGATGTACCCCGCCACCTTGGCCGCCATCACCGTCGACCGTCTCGCCCCGCGCGCGCGCACGTCGCGCGCGCGCTCGACCGCGTTCGCCCTGAACGCGCTCGTCGTAAATACCGCGCGCGCGTCGCCGAGCGCGACCGGGCGCGTCATCGCGCGCGTCGCCGCCGCGCGCTTGTCCGCGCGCTTGTCCGCGGGCGTCGCCCGCGCGGGGCGCGCGCGGCCGATGGTTCGCGCGAACATGTTCGAGCTCGTGGTGCGCGGTGGCGTGTGTCGACGCGCGACGTGCGGCGCCTCGTGGGTCGGTCGCGACGTCGTCGCGGTGTGCCGCGCGTCGCGCGCGCGCGTCGCGGCCGCGCGCGCGCCGACGTCGCCGACGTCGCGCGACCCTGAACCCGCGACGTAAATGAAAATCGCGCGCGCGCGTCGCACATCGCGGCGTCGAACGCCCATGTACGATCCGGCCGATCGACGACGCGGACCCCCCGCGTCGTCGAGTCGCGACCGGTCGACGGGGTATCGATGCGTCCGTGTGTAAACCCAGTCTCGTCGCGCGTTTGAATCGCGCGCGCGGCGGATTTCAAACGCCGCGCGACACCGCGACGCGCTCGACGGCGATGTCGACGCCGCGACGAAGCCCGAGGAAGGCGCCGTCGAGGTCGCCGTCGGCGTCGCCGGCGACGACGCGACGACGGCTGAGCGACGCGAACGCGGAGACGACGACGCGGGATGGGCGGGACGTCGCGATCGCGACGACAGCTGGGGACGAGGACGACGAGAACGCGGCGCCGACGCGGTCGGGGGGGCGAGGCGGGGCGAGCGCGGGCGCGGACGTGGGGCTGATGTCGCCGCCGCGGGCGCGGGCGGTCGGGGCGCCGGAGGGCGCGGGACGAGGGAGAGGGAGCCCGATGGAGGATTTGTTTTCGCCGCCGGCGCGGCGACGGTCGAGCGGGGCGAACGGGACGCGGGAGGCGGTGACGCCGGCGAGACAGGGACAGGGACAGGGACAGTTTGGGACGCCGAGATTGTTTGGGACGCCGAGAGCGACGCCGAGGAGCGATTTGGGGCTGAGTGGGAGCGCGAGGGCGAGGCGGGTGACGGACGGGGACGACGACGGATTCGGCGCGCCGGGGGCGAGTCAACGATACGGGACGCAGGAGATGACACAGTTGACGGCGACGCAGGACGCGGCGGATTTCTTGGCGTCGCCGCCGATGAGCGCGGGCGAACACTTGCACGCGGCGCAGGCGCAGCGGGATGAGGTGGCGGCGCAGACGTACATTTGGGGGACGAGGGTGAACGTGCTCGACACGCAGCAGCGCTTTCGGAGGTTTATCGAAAACTTTGAATTGCCCGACTCCGCGGATTCGTACTACGACGAGCGCATGCGAGAGATTTACGAAAAAGAGCACACGCACTTGGATTTGGATTGTCAACACGTGCACGAGTACGATGAGTTTTTGTACAAGCAGTTGATTCATTATCCGCAAGAGATTATTCCGCTCTTTGACGTCGTGGCGAACGAATACTTTTTGGAAAACGTCGTCGCGCCCGAAGATATGGACGAGGACACGCCCGCCGCGCGAATCATCGTTCGACCGTTCAACATGATGGACGCCAAGCCGATGCGTGACTTGAATCCTTCGGATATTGACAAGATGGTGTGCGTGCGCGGGATGGTGACGCGATGCACGACGATTATTCCCGATCTGAAGCTCGCGTACTTCAAATGCTTGATGTGCGGGTTCGCCCCCGAGCACGTTCAGGTTGATCGTGGACGCGTGAACGAGCCCCCGCTCAAGTGTACGGAGTGCGGAAAGCCAGGGACGATGACGTTGATTCATAACCAGTGCGTCTTCGCGAACAAGCAAACCGTCAAAATGCAAGAGACGCCGGACGCGATTCCCGAGGGTGAAACCCCACACACTGTTTCGATGTGCGTTTTCGACGAACTCGTCGACCAAGCCAAACCCGGCGATCGCGTGGAAGTCACGGGAGTGTACCGCGCCGTGCCGATTCGCATCAGTTCGACGCGAAGGACGTTGAAGAGCGTGTACAAGACGTACTTGGACATTATTCACATTAGAAAAGACGCCGGTAATCGCATGCGAAACACCGCGGGCACCGAAGACGACGAAGCGGCGAAGCATTCTTCCGCCGAGCGCGCATCGAAACCGGCGAGCAATCAAAATCCGAACGCCCAACTCGAGTTCACTCCGGCGAGGACGGCGGAGATCGAAGAGCTCGGGCGATCGCCGGATATTTACCAACGTCTCGTGGCGTCGCTCGCGCCGTCGATTTGGGAGTTGGAAGACGTGAAGAAAGGGCTACTGTGCCAACTCTTCGGGGCGACGAACAAGACATTCAGTGGCACCGCAGCAAATAAAGTTCGCGGTGATATAAACGTTTTACTAGTCGGTGATCCGGGGGTGGCCAAGTCGCAATTGTTGACGTACGTCCACCGCATCGCGCCGCGCGGCATGTACACCTCGGGCAGAGGTTCCTCAGCGGTCGGTCTCACGGCGTACGTCACACGCGATCCGGAATCAAAGGACATGGTTCTTGAATCTGGAGCCCTTGTGCTTTCCGATAGAGGAATTTGTTGCATCGACGAGTTTGACAAAATGTCTGATAGCGCTCGATCGATGTTGCACGAAGTCATGGAGCAACAAACGGTTTCCATCGCCAAGGCTGGCATCATCGCCGTGTTAAACGCGCGAACATCCGTGCTTGCCTCCGCGAACCCGGTGGGGAGTCGATACAACCCAAATATGTCCATGGTGGAGAACATTCAGCTTCCGCCCACGCTTCTCTCGCGTTTCGATTTGTTGTACCTTTTGCTCGATCGCGCGAACCCGGAGACGGATCGACGATTGGCGCGACACTTGGTGAGCTTGCACTACAAAGATCCGCCGCAAAAGAAGCGCGGCGCGATTGAAGCGTCGTTGCTCACCGACTACGTTTCTTTCGCGCGATCTCACGTACAACCGGTGCTGAGCGATGAAGCCGCGGAGGAGCTCGTCGAAGGGTACGTGGAGATGCGTCGCATGGGAGGTAGTCGTAAAGTGATCACGGCGACGCCGAGACAGTTGGAGTCTTTGATCCGTCTTTCAGAGTCTCTCGCCCGTATGCGCTTGAGCGTCCGAGTCGATCGCGACGACGCGAAGGAAGCGTTGCGTTTGATGCGCGTCGCCATGCAACAATCCGCCGTCGATCCCCGAACGGGCACCATCGACATGGACAAGATTTTAACCGGACACAGTGCGAGCGATCGTCAACACCGCAAGGTCATCGCTGACGGTATCACGGCGTGCTTGACGTCGTCGAGCGGTCGACTTAGATTGAGTGAGTTGGTAAAGATGCTCGCGGAGAGAGACGGTTCTATGGCGCTCAGCGTGCAGGAAGTTCGAGACGCAGCGATGTTACTCGTCGAGCAAGAGACGTGCTCTATACGGGGGGACTTGGTTCAGTTGCTGGCTTAGGATTCGTTGCGACGTTACGAACATACAACAGTTGTGATAATCGATACAAACAATCAAAACAATCTGTCAAATTGCTCTGAGAATTCGGGCCGTGTCGTGGACTGACGAGCTCAGAGGAGAAGAGGTCACTTATGTTATGTGGTTCGGCGCGCGCGGGTGTTAATTCGCTCGTTTCATCGTATAACATGCGTGAGAGACACGTAATCTAAATCGCCTAATAACACAGGCTCCGACGCTGATGATGGGGTGACCCCCAAAGCAACAAAAGTCATTTTGTAATCAATCATTTTTTAAGCGTTCTCGCAGCCTAGAATTACGCGATGCCAGCCGGACCACCGATCGCGCTACCAGCCTTCAGCTCTCTACCGTCGCCAGTCAACACCGTGATTTCACCTTCCGCGTTCACGTCCATAATGCACGACGAACCCTCCGAAATCTCACCCGTGAGCATCTTCTCGGAGAGGTTGTCCTCAAGCAAGCGCATGATGGCGCGACGCAAAGGACGCGCACCGTACGCCGGAGAGAAACCCTCGTCGACGAGACGATCCTTGAATCGCTCCGTGCATTCGAGGACGATCTCCTTCTCCTTAAGGCGCTTGAAGACGTTCTCGAGCATGATGTACGCAATTTCTCGCACTTCTTGCTTGTTGAGTTGACGGAACACGATGATTTCGTCAAGACGGTTGAGGAATTCCGGTCGGAAGTAGTTCTTCAAGTCTTCCATGACTAAGCTCTTAATGCGGTTGTAGGACTGATCCTCCGCGTTGTCGTCGAGTTGGAAGCCCAATCCACCGCCACCCTTTTCAATCGCCGACGCACCAACGTTCGACGTCATGATGATGAGGGTGTTCTTGAAGTCAATCACGCGACCCTTGGAGTCGGTCAAGCGACCGTCTTCGAGGATTTGAAGCATCATGTTGAACACATCCGGGTGCGCCTTTTCGATTTCATCGAAAAGCACGAGGGTGTACGGACGCCGCCGAACAGCCTCGGTGAGCTGACCACCCTCAGAGTAACCGACGTAACCCGGCGGGGAACCGATGAGCTTGGAAACAGTGTGGCGCTCCATGAATTCGGACATATCAAGACGAACCATGGCTTCTTCGGAACCGAAGTAAAAGGCAGAGAGGGACTTGGCGAGCTCGGATTTACCGACACCAGTGGGACCGGAGAAGATGAAGGACGCGACCGGACGGTTCGGGTTCTTCAAGCCGGTACGGGCGCGGCGAATGGCGCGAGCGCACGCCACGACGGCTTCTTCTTGACCAACCAATCGCTTGTGAAGGGTTTCTTCCATGTCCATCAATCGGGTACCTTCATCGGAAGACACCTTATCGACGGGGATACCAGTCCAGGCGGCGACAATATCGGCAATGTCTTGCTCGACCACCGTCGGACCAGACGCGTCACCGGATTCAGCCTTCGCCTTGTTCTCCTCTTGCTTTCGCTCGGTGATTTGCTTGATTTGAGCTCTGAGCTCGACTTCGCGATCACGAAGGCCACCAGCGGCTTCGAAATCCTGAGAGCGGATGGCCGTATCCTTCTCCTTCATCAAAGCCTTGAGCTCCTTATCGAGTTCCTTGGCTTCCTCCGGGAGGGCGGCGTGTTGCAGTCGCACGCGAGAACCAGCCTCATCGATGAGATCGATCGCCTTGTCCGGCAAGAAACGATCGGAGATGTACTGGCTCGAGAACTTTGCGGCGGCGATCAAAGCGTCGTCATCGTACTTGAGCTTGTGGTGCAATTCGTAACGCTCGCGGAGTCCGCGGAGAATTTGAATGGTTTCATCCACCGACGGCTCCGGAACTTGAACCGGTTGGAAACGACGCTCGAGCGCCGGATCCTTCTCGATGTGCTTGCGGTACTCGTCAATAGTCGTCGCACCGATGCACTGGAGTTCACCACGCGCCAAGGCCGGCTTCAAGATGTTCGCCGCATCGATGGCGCCCTCCGCCGCGCCGGCGCCGATGAGCGTGTGGACTTCGTCGATGAAAAGGATGATGTTTTCATCACTCTTCACTTCGTCCATGAGCTTCTTGAGACGCTCCTCGAACTCACCACGGTACTTGGTACCGGCGACGAGCAAACCCATATCGAGCGTCATCATACGCTTGGAGTCGAGAGTATCCGGAACGTCGTTGGCGGCAATCTTTTGCGCGAGACCTTCGGCGATGGCAGATTTACCGACGCCCGGTTCACCAATCAAGCACGGGTTGTTCTTGGTACGGCGACCGAGAATTTGCGTGACGCGAACGATTTCGTTCGCACGACCGATGCACGGATCGAGCTTACCCTCTTCAGCCTTCTTGGTGAGGTCGCTACCGAACTCTTCCAAAGTCGGCGTCTTGGAGCCGGATTGCGCGCCTTGGCCGCCGCCGGCGCCCGCGCCGACGGCTTCTTGCGTCTCACCAACCATGCGAATCACTTGAGAACGAATCTTTGCCGGGTCGGCGTCGAGGTTTTCGAGCACGCGCGCAGCCACGCCCTCGCCTTCACGGAGCAAACCGAGCAACAAGTGTTCGGTGCCGATGTAGTTGTGGCCCAACTGGCGCGCCTCCTCGAGCGCGAGCTCCAACACGCGCTTCGCGCGCGGCGTGAACGGAATCTCCACCGCGACGAAACCGGAACCGCGTCCAATAATCTTCTCAACCTCGATGCGCGCTTCCTTCAACGAAATGCCCATCGACTTGAGCACCTTGGCCGCGATGCCGGTGCCTTCGCCAATCAAACCGAGCATGATCTGTCGCGTCGCGAACGCCGTCTCGTCAGTCACCGTCCGTATCGCGCCGTCGCGCGCGCGCGCGCGCATCTTCCACCCCTCCCACGCGTCCTCGCGCGCCGTCCTCGCGTTCCTCGCGCCCGCGACGCCGCCGCGCGTTCCCCGCGCGCCGCGCCTTCCCGCTTAAACCTAACGTCGCGTCCTCCGCGTCCCCCCCCCCGCCGCCCCACCC
>Ga0257114_1000262_pt1 | contig 40586 bp, 22 predicted proteins | sample SI112_10mmetaG_FD_190149 | JGI IMG/M metagenome (GOLD analysis project Ga0257114, IMG submission 190149) | Marine microbial communities from Saanich Inlet, British Columbia, Canada - SI112_10m | ecosystem: Environmental > Aquatic > Marine > Inlet | place: Canada: British Columbia | collected...
TCCCCGGTAAAACCGCTCGCCAGCTCGGGTCGTTTTGATTGAGCGCCATCGCTGCTTGCGTCAAGGAGGACGGCGATCTTCCCTCGCGTCGTCTGTGTTGGCGCACCGAGGGCGACGACGGCGACGCTTACGTCTGCGTCTACTTCTCCGTCGTTTTCGTCGTCGCCGTCGATTCCGTTTACACCGCCGCGCCCGCCACGCGACGGGACGCGTCTCACTGTGCGGATTTCTTTTAGTGTTGAACGGCTTACGACGTGAGAGCGCGGCGCGCGCGGGGGCGATGTCGGAATCAACTGTGTCCGTATCGCTCGCCGGCGACGCCGACGCCACCGCGCGAGTCGGCGGCGACGTCGGGACAAACGAGGCGACGACGACGACGACGACGCCGACGACGACGGGAGCGACGAAGCCACGCCACAGGAACTTTCGCCATCGGGCAGCGCATGATCGAAGGGAGCGATGGAGGCAGGCACAGACGGCCAACTGGCGCCGAGGCGCGGAGACTGACAGCGAAGACCACAGCGATTCATCGCACTCGGACGCCGTGATGCGTTGGAAGCAAGGATCGAGCGCCGACGAGGCCGACGAGACTGACCTCAAAATGCCAGAGCACTTAAAGCCAGTATTCGTGCAAGGAAAGTTGATGATGCGAAAGAAAAAGCAGTCCGGCGCGCATGTGCGGTCGAAAAAGACGTATCACGCGTCGAGTTCCGAGACGGCTTCGCACTCGTCGCGAAGTATATCTGAATGGGAGCGCGCGCAGACTGCCGCTTGGCGTGGGCAAGAGCAAGCGGTTCCATCTGGTTTGCAAGACTGGGACGACGACGACGACGACGATTTTGCGAATCGGTTGCGCCAGCCCTTGAAGTTGCCATCCACAGTCGCGTCGAGTAGTAGTAGCAGTAGCAGCAGCAGCTCTTCGAGCTCTTCGAGCGGCAGTGGCAACGATGGCTCGGCGAAAAAAGCGCCGTCGAAGCCCAAACCATCGATGCTCACCAGACAAGATCACATCAGGCACGTTGATGAGAGTGACAAGGAGTATTACACCCCTACTGACTCCGACGACACGTTTGAATCCACTGACGGTGACGATGCGAGCGCCGAATGCGAGGACGACGAGGTCGACGAATTTGATGAAGAGTTTGACGACGACGAGAACGGCGCTGAAGCGCGAAAAAAGTTGAGAAAGAAAAAGAAAAGAACAGACAAAAGGGCGTTGGGTAAAGCTCTCACGCCGCCGATGAGTCCGAAGAGCAAGGCGAGGCATCGTTGCATCAAAGGAGAGCTCGCAGCGTCAAAGGCACGAACGGAAGCGCTTCGCGCGCAGCACGCCGCCGTCAAGTACGCATTGGAAGTGGAGAGCGAAACAGGCGAGCGTGTGGTGAATGATGAGCTCAGTCTGGTGCTCGCCGAAGCTAGCAAAGAGAGTGGAACGATCGACGCCGGGATGCGAGTGCGCGCGAGCATGTTTGCGAAGACAAACGGGCTTTCACCTTTACCGGTTTGCACGTGCAACGAGACGCCCATGACGCTCATCGGCTCCAATCACAAAGGTTCGTGTGCGGCGTATTGCCAAATTCACATGCCGTTTGCGGCTGCGAAAATGGGGGTGTACGGAACTTCGCATAGTGAAAATCACGTCGAAGAGGCGACTCGACGTCTACGAGCGGTGTATCTAGAAGAGAAGGCGATCGAAGAAAAGCAAAAGCAAAAGGTGCGAAATGCTGAAGCGCGACGAAAAGCGCGAGGTGACTTTTCGTGGGCGAAGGGTGGAGCCCTGGAACGTCAAGCTGGTGATTCGAGTGACTCCGACTGGGACATAGCGCGTGTGTCGAAGACGGTCGGTGGGCACGGCGGCCCGCCCTTGGTGGTCCCGAATCCCCAGATCGAGCGCTCAAAGCAGCGTCTCGCGGAGCTTCGCGAGTCGCACGGGTACCAACTCTTCGAGACTCGCACACATTACATGATCGTGACCAATAACAGGAGCAAATCATTGTATCGTCTGGCAAAGATCGAGCGTTTTTCAGATGAGTTTCGAATCGATGAAGATCCATTCTTGTACTCACAGATGCAAATTCAAAACTTGCTCAAGATGGCCGCAATGTCGCAGCAAGGGTGTAGACGTATAAGTGGAGGACATGGGATCGTCGGTTTCATCCAGTTGTACAACTTTGAATCGACGTCTGAGACGGGTCTCGACTTGGACGCGATGAACGATTGCAAAGGAGGTGACATTATTAAAATCACCGAACAAATTTATCGTAAGCACATATGGGCCATGAAGCGCAAAGAGCTGATGTTTTCGTTCCTCGAGCGAACGAAGACGGTGCGCGGCATTCCAAGTTACCTCTATCAGCTTGGCCCGCATCAAGGCTATACGCTCTTCAGCGGCGCAGACCAAGTGAGACCCGTAGGCAAGTTTGGTGTGAAGACGCACACGAGAGCGGTGCCGCCAGGAGCGTTAAGCGCCGCCGCGAAGCAGATCGCATCTCATCCCAACGAGACGGCGGGCGCTCCCACAGACATCAACGGTGAAGCCGAAACTGAAGTGGAGCGTAATAAAGCGCAGCAGGATCGTAGACCGAATTGGTTTGATCGCATCGTCGCGAATATCGACGAAGCGGTTCAGAATCAAGAAGAAGAATTGCGAAGGCTTGAATTGAAGAAGATGACTAAAGATCAAAATGACGAAATAGTGGAACAACAGCGCCTCGAGCAATTGAAGCGAGAGGAAGAAGAAGCAGCCGCAGCTCTCGCCGCGAGCGAGGACAATTGGACGAAAATGATTCTCGAGGGTTTCATTGTACCTGAAATTCCCACCGACAACGCGCTTCCGGGACAAGTCATGCAAATCGCTGCAAACAAATACATTTACCGAACCAAGTACTTGACGGTTTTCAGAGAGCTCGATCCTTCTGAAGACGACGAGAGCGATCCAGACGATGCAGCGCTTCGTGAAGAGGATGTGGGGTCGAGTTCGGATTCTGAACGCGCAAAATCGGATAAGAGGCGTCCAGATCAACAGCCATCGTCACCGACGCAGACACCTGCGTCTCCAAAGAGATTCGATCGCTTGAAGAGTATGTTCCAATCGAAGAAGCAACCAGATATTGAGAAGCAGGTGAGTTTTCACACCCCCGCAGACGACGACGACGTTCTCGCCGAGCGCGCCGACATGCTGCCTTCCCAAATGAGCAAGCAAATGAGCCAAGATTTACAAGAAGCGGATGGTGTGAAAACGAATCAGTCCATCTGGCATTCGTTGTCACTCATCAGCACGACACGAGCTGGTGTCGCCAAAGACGGCGACGTCCTTCCGCCGAAGTCGCCAAAGTCACCAAAGTCACCAAAGTCTACTGATATCAAACCACAGAAGGAAAACGCGGTGGTGATCAACAGCAAGGTGTATCCCGAGGACAAAAATGTCTTCCAGTCTGACAGCGATCCAGATTGGGATTCTGACGGCGACGCTTTCGAGTACTCTGACGAATCGAGCGACACCGACGAAGACGAAGAAGTTTTCGTCGAGTATACGTTGATTGAACGCATTCTCATCTTTCTCGGGTTTTTGGAGGATCGCCAGGCGAAGCAAAAGGCGGCGCACGAATCATCCGACTCCGAAGAAGAACCCACAGCTGGCATATTTACTCGAGTCTACGACGGCGTCGGCGCGATGATGAATTCGGCGCCGACGGCAACGAAATCAGCGGCAGCCCCTGGTACGAAGAAGCCCAAGCCCGGACAGCGTAAGAAAGCAGATGGCGTGTACAGAAAGAAGAAAGACTCAGCTCACACGAAGCGAAGGCTCACGAAAGAAGAGCTCGCTGCCGCTGTTGAGCGTCGTCGCGTCGCTTTGGAAGCAAGGGAAAAGCGCCGAAAGCGCCGCGCCGAGATCCGCGCCGCGAGGGCCAAGGCTCAAGCGAAAGCGCAGGCGCGCATCGATCGCTACAAATTCGACCCCGATCAAGACATAATTAAACTGCGCTTTAAAGCGTTCGGTGGCCACGCACCGATGATGTTGTAAAATTAATACGCGGGCTAATCAATCGCGCATGGCGCAGGGCTTCTTGAACGAAAGCGTACGTAGAAACTTAGAAAATGGCGTTGAATCCCCACACAACGCTTCGTTCGTCGCGGACCATGCGTCGTGAGCCACAATAGAGGAGATCGAAGCGTTGACGCATGTCCGCCACGACGGCGGTGACGCGAACGCGCGCGTCGAGAGTGACGTTCGCACTCGAGAGACGATGGTCGTTAGAAAAGCGGCGGCGGCCACGACGGTCGCCGAGAGCAAGCGAGCGAGACGTGCGAGACGTGCGAGACGTGTTCGAGCTCGTGACGGACCAAATTATCATATCCGACACCCTGAGCGTGCGATTGGTGCGACCGGTTTCTGAAGACGAAGTCGTTGAGCACTACGTCGCGAACGAGGCCTTCGACGCAGATCCGTACTGGGCGACTCTGTGGCCGAGCGCTTTCGCGGTTTCTCGGTACATCGCAAACGCTCCGGCTTTGGTGCGAGACAAAACGGTGTGTGATCTCGGCGCAGGTTTAGGACTTGCTGGTCTCGTTGCGTGCGCCGCGGGCGCGAAACGAGTCGAGCTCTTCGACCGCGAACCGCTCGCGTTGGCGTGCGCCATCCTGTCAATCGAGGCAAATGGGTTTCAAGATCGCGTTTTGGTGAAAGATTTCGACTGGAATGACGTACGCGAAGATCAAGCGAAGTTCGACACTCTTCTTGCGTGCGATGTACTCTATGAATCGCACGCTGTATTGCCCGTCGCGGAACTCGTTCCAAAGCTCGTAAAACGCGGCGGTGGCCGATTTCTACTGGGAGATCCACCAAGCCGAGCGCCTCAAAATCGTAAAAGGTTTAAAGAGACGCTTACCGAGCAGTACGGCGCGTTCGTGATGCGCGAACTACTCGTTCAAGAAGGAGGAGACGAACTCGTGTTCATCGATTTTAAAATGTAGCGGCAATATTTTTACATTATAAGTGGAACAACAACAGAACGCTCGATTAGGGAGCGAGTCAAAGACAGGTCGACCGGTAATGAGTTCAAACACGGCTCTAGAGCGACGCGTTATCAAGATCTAGCGCGCTGACAGGTGACAGGCCGCCTCGGGCGCCGCGCTTGTCGACGTAATCGACGAGAGAAATTTGAGACAACGACACCCCAAGGTTGCTTACCGGTGAGCCACCGTATTTGGAGGCGACAAGATATCGCTTGGACTTCAAATCGGCGACATTTGATTCGTGCACCGCCGTCGGTTTCGCGATGGCGAGCGGTCGGGGCGGTTTTTGAACAACCGACGGTGCGGCCGTGGATTTGTAAGAAGATTCTACTTCTTCTCGTTTCTTCGCTTCCACGGTTTCTTGCACTAACTCGCTCGTCGATGCGACATCATACATGTAGTTGCCGTAAAGCATCAATGCGGCTTCGTGACGAGCGCGAGAGCGATCGCCGCACGCGTCGTGCGCGACGACGACTCGGAAACCAGCGTTAAAGGCGCCGAAAACAGAATGTTGCACGCAAACAGACGTGATGAGCCCAGCGAATACGATCGTCTTCACACCAGCTTCGCGCAGTCGCACTGCGAGATCTGGCGCGTGGATGAAGGCGCCAAAGGTGTCCTTGTCGACGATGGTTTCGCCCTCGCGCGGTTGCGCAAACTCCTCCACCTCGGACGGATCGATCTCGTATGCGCGTCGACCTGGGTTCAATCGCTGGAAGTTCTTCAGCCACGGACACGTGTCATACGTGTATGAAGCTTTCACGTGGACGACGTGCGAGCCCGCATCTCGCGCCGAGGCGAGTAGATGCGAAACATTTTCAGGAAACGTGGGGAAAGCCGCCTGCACCTCTGGCGCCAAGCTCCAATACACGGGTTGGATATCGACGAGCATTAACGCAACACTAGGCCCGAAAGACACGGGCCCTTCGTCATGAGTGTCGACCAGTTTGCTCAAATCTGCCTCCGAAGCGTACGCTCTGGCGCGCGACAGCGTCGGTTTGGGCGCCAGCGGCGGCTTGGAATCGATGCGTGGCATCGAACTCAGCGATTGCGACGCTTGCAGCGTGCGACGCACCGTCGACGCTTCATTTCGTCGCTCGGCAAGCATGAATCCATCGTCTTCGTCCTCGTACGAGCGCGAAAACATCTCTGCACGGTTTTGTTCCGCCGCGGACAATTCCACTCGCGTGGGCCAGCGCTGGACGAGCTCCATGCGCGCCAGCACGGCTTCTCGGTTTTCTTGCGGTGTCCCGTTCGGGGAGTCCGCGGGCGCGTGCACGAAGCACTTCGACGTCGGCGTTCGACTCGCACTGCTCGCCGAAATATCCGCGTCCCTCGCGCACGCAACGTCTTCGTCGCTCCGCAAAGGCGTCATTAATCCAGTCGGCACCGAAGGCGAGTGATCGTCATCGCGCGCGTTCGCCGCCACCGCGTGACGATCTTTGTCGGCGGCGAACGCACGAGAGAGCATGAGGAAAGCGTTCACTCGAAATTCCGCGCGATGCGATGCTTGAACGACGACGTGTGTCACTCTGCCGCCGCGACGGTCAACCACCACCAGCGTGTCGACGGCAACGTTCGTGACGCTTCGGATCGACCAAAAACCCGAAGCGACGGCACGTTAAAGACAGTATTTATACTATGTGGGATCAAGAAATAAATCATAAAAATCGTGAGGGTTTTACAACCTGAGGACGCCCTGAAATCTGGAGCACCGACGTTTGAATCACGCCGCGACAGACGACGTCGCGCGGTTCGGTGTCGCCTCGCGATGGGACCTCGCGCTGCGTGGGACGACCTCGCGAGCGACGCGATGCGGGAAGACGGTGATGAGTACGATGAGTACGCATCATCATCGTCGACCGATGGAGGTGGCGATGACGGCGGCGACGCGCGACCGCCGTGGGTGAGCGCTTTGGACATCGAGGCCGAACAGAGAAGAAGAAAATACGCACTGAGCGAAGAGGAGTACGCGAAGAAGATGGCATCGCGGGTGTCTAAACACCTACAAGAGGTGCGACTGGAAAAATACGCGCAATTCGACGACGAACTGTCGACGTCCTCGTTCCCCGGTGACTTGAATGAGGAAGCGGGCGCCAGGGCCAAAGGCAGAGCCGGCGATCGGCGAGACGATGAAGATGGCGCGCACGATCCGGGAGCGCTAGCGCCGGTCTCGTTTGATTTAGATATGGCGTTATTTTGGGCACGACGTCGCGCCGATGCTGCGCGAACGACGGCGACAAAGAACGCGACAGCGGTTGAAAGCGAAGAGCGGCGTTCGAAAGCAAACGCGAAAGAGCGAGAAATTCAGGAGCTTCGAGGGGCGTTGGCGCGCGAAAAATCGCGCAACGAACGCCTGACCATCGAACTCGAGAAGAAGACGAAAGAAACTGAGCGCCTGCGTTCACAGTTGGCGAAGATAAAGTTGAGTCAAGATCCACCTTCGGCGCCAACTCCGCGCGTTGATCGACGCCGCGGAGCGACGAGGAAAGTTCTTGAAGACCAACTACCGCTCTACGCGCAGCTTCGAAGCACCGAAACTGCACGAGATGCTTGGTTCATGAAAACGACGACGCGTTGGTATTAGAGCGTCATTAGGTGATATAGTTGTATGTAAAACACGTTACAAATCGTCATATATGTGTGTTGGCGACAACTGGCAGACTTGAGAGGGATCAGACCACCTCCTGTCGTCAATATGAGGGTGTTTCTTTGCGGTTGCAGTAATAGTAAAGTAAGAAGCGCATCTAGTCTGTTATTAGTTCTGCATCAAGCCAGCGGCGCGCTGACTCAAGATTTCAGAGTCGACGGAATCGCGAGCGATGAAGCGCCAGATGCGCACTTCGCGCTGTTGCCCGTAGCGGCGGATGCGACCGATGGCTTGCGTCTCGCTGGCGATGTACTCCTGAGCAGTGTTCGTGAGCAAGGGGTGAACGAAGATGGCGTGGTTAGCCGTCGTCAAGTTGGCTCCAGACGCACTTTCGTCTCGGCTCAAAAGCAAGAGAACGCGAGCATCATCCTTCTTCAAGTTTTCTTTTTGGAACTCGTCGAGCGCGCCCGTTTGTTGATGCACCGAGCCCTTGAGCTTGAGCGTTTTGATACCAGCTTCGTTGAGCGCGGAGCTCACTTGTTGCATCAAGTCAGGAAATTGCACGAAGACCAGGATTCGTTCGTCATCCGGGATGGACTTGATGTGAGCGACGATGTCGATGATCTTTGAACCGTGCACGCCGACGCCACCATCAGTCTTGATAGACTTGGAGTCCGCGATGGCCTCGGTGCCAAGAGAGACCGCGGTCACGACGGACGTGTCACGAGTAGCGCAATCGCAGTTCTTCACGCCACACTCTTGGTTCTCGGCGTTGACCTTGAGGCAGGTGACGCAACCAATATGGCCGCACGTAGATAGGACGCCAGACTTTGACTTGGCAAACTTCTTCGAGCACGCTTCGCACTTGACCGAATCGTCCATCTTGGCTTGTTGCAAGTCACGAACAGACTGGAAGAAGCGCAAAGAGCGCACTCGACCGACAAGCTCTTTTTGCAACTTGCGGAGACCGTGCGTATGCTCTCGCAGCTCCCAGAGCTTATCGTCGAGGGATGCCGTCTTCGTCTTCTTCATGGATACGGATTTCCCAGAGTCCATCGTGGAGCTCGGCTCGCCTTCAACAGCCTTGACCACCTTCCAGTCAACCTTGGTCAAATCTTCATCCTTACGAGTCTTGGCGTCGTAGTAGACGGAAGCTTTTTGCTTCCACTGACCACTATAACCGCGAACTTCACCTTCAATCCATTCTTGCTCTTCAACAGAAAACACCGCGATGGTCGATCCGACGGGCGGGCGCGTTTGCAAGAGGTGCGCGGTCTTAGCAGCCTTGGCTTCGGTTTGCTCCTTGAGAACGCCCTTGAGAAGTTCGCTCGCTGTGGGGTCACCGATACCTTCGCCTTGAACGCCGTTCTCCCATCGGATGAACGGATTGTCTTCCGGAGTAAAGTCAGGCATCTGAGACATTTGCGACAACATGGCGCGCGCCTTGAGAATGGCTTCACCGAATTCCTTCAAGCAATCTTCTTGTTGAGTCTTGCGAACGTTCACGATGTCTTGGCAAGTTCGAAGCGCAGTTCCCGCTTCGTCATCCAATTCGAAGTGCGCCACGCGCTTCAGAAGTGCTTCTTCTGCGGAAGAAGAGTTGCCGAGGACGGCAGCGAGACGGGCGTCGCGGTCACTCTCAGACGCGCCTCGCTTCTTCTTCTTCGCCTTCATGTCCATGGATTGCAAGTAGTGATCGAGCTCAAGGTAGATAGCACGCTCAGCTGGTCGAAGTTGAACATCACACACATCTTCTTTGAACTTGATCTCATCGATTTCAGCAATGTTTTGTCGCATGTAACGGTTCAAAAAGCCTTGCGCCACCTCCCATCTTCGCTTGTGCCATTGTTGTGTCGGCTTCTCCTTAAAGAATTGGAACGTCTCCACCTTCGTGATTTCCGACTTGTTATAGCGCGGAACTTCGTCGCTGCCGAGGTTGATACCGAGTAAAGCAGCGGTACCCTTGATGTCGGCAAAGTCGCCCACCGGCGGAGTACCAGACAAGCACCAACGGGATTCAGATTGAAGTCCCATGACGACGGCCTTATCGGACGGCTTCAAGTATGTAAACTCATCGACGATGACGCGGCGCCAGTGGAATAGCTCGACAGGAACAGACTTGATGTCACGCCAGTCGTACTCAGCTTGAGCGCTTTCGAGACCCCAATGATCTTTATTGCCATCGGCGTCAATTTCCATGCTTCGTTGCTTAACGATGCGCTTACGCTTCGGCGTCGACTTTTCCTTGACGAATTCCTCGCTTTCACTGCCATCCAGCGATTCATCGTCATCCCAATCAGAGATCTCATCATCAGTTTCCATGCTATCATCTTCAGCGTATGACTTACGCGGCGTGTTTCGCGCAGACGCGCGGATCGGTGACTTCATCGGCGTCTTCTTCGTCGGCGTCTTCTTCGTCGGCGTCTTCTTCGTCGGCGTCTTCTTCGTCGGCGTCTTCTTCGTCGGCGTTTTCTTCGTCGGCGTCTTCTTAGGCTTGGACGGCGTGACCGGAGCACTTGTCGGCTCAACATTGATCGGTTTTTGAACATTCTCCTTGTCCAAAGCCTGCTGGCGTTCCTTGTGCAAGGCCTCGACGAACTCGTAACCTTCGCCGCCAGCCTTTTCGGTCATTTCGATGAGCTTTGCGCCCTTGAGACGTTTGGGCGCCGCTGTAACGGCGACGTCGCTGAGCGTAGAAGTGCCACGACGAACGTGTTTGGCAACCTCAGCGACACCAAGTTTCTTATCGGTCAATCGCATGACTTGGTCTTCGAGGCTCGCCACAGTGTCCTTGTACACGCTCGTGAAGTGGCGCGCTTGGCTCGAAGATTTCGGATCCGGAAGAGAAGGTCGACCGGCGAGTTGCGCGAGACGCTCAAAGTACAGCGAAGATCTGAAGAGAGTCGTAGCGACGATGACAACATCTGCTTCCATGACCTCTCGCGCCGTCAAAGAGTTGAGATCAGACATTGTCTTGAGAACGACCGTGTTCAAAGAACCTCTCGCGCTGAACTTCTCAACCTCTCTCGGCCATTGGCGGAGCAACTGAGACGGCGCGATGACAAGCGTTGCCTTGGTCGGAATCGCTTTGACCGGAGCATCAACTTTAGCTTGCTTGGGCGTCGGGAACTTGAGCTGGTTCGCCAAGATGACCCCGATGGAGATGGCCGTTTTCCCGTAACCAACTTGATCGGCCACGATGCCGCCGCGAATCACCTTTGAGACTTCCGCCTTGCCATCCATGCGAAGGCCCAAAGCCGGAAGAAGTTTTTCACAAATTTCCTCTTCCACGAACGGCGTTTCGTTGATCTCTTGCTGAACCATCCACCCAAGCGAGCGCAGTTGTTCTGGGCGAAGTGGGTACTTCTTGCTCCAGTTCGGCGGTTGCGCAACTTGCTTGTCGTGACGGTTGCTCTTCAATTCAAACTCCCCAAAGTTGTCCATCGGGCGGTCGTCGTGTCGAACGATTCTCCACGACATATGCGGCGCCTTTGATTCGATGCCTCGAACACCAGACGGAGCGACAAGCGCAAGAGCACGATGAACGAGCGTAGCTGGGTTACCAGCAATCATCAAGTTGCCCGTCGTCTTCTCGCGAGTCCATTGCACGACGAATGGCTCGGGTCGACACTTGAGCGCTTGTTCATATTTGGATGCCTGCAACGGATCTTCACGGGCTTGAATCTTTTGCGAACCGACTTGTCGGCTCCACAAAAGAGTCGGCGGCGTCGGCGCACATCGCGAGCAAGCGAATTTATCGCACGACAACGCGTGATCGTCGCTGAGCTGGTTCCACTTCTCCACAACCTTCGGAAGTTCCATGCGAGACGTGAACCACTCGAGGCGTTGGAAGGTAGCATGACTCTTGTCAAGACGCACAGTCGTGTATCCATTCTCGGGCCACAAATCGACATCAACGCTAGACAAAGGAACGGAGCAACGCATGATGGCAACCGCCTTCGAGCACGAGTCCTCGCCTTGAGTCGGGACGGCGTTCACCGGCGGCGTCAACACGACGGCGTTTTGGACGACGGCGGGCATGAGGGCAACCTTTTGCGGCAAAGCAGTCCATTTTCCAAACGTGTGAGCCATGTGTTCGACAACCTTCTTATCACTCGGACGGAAACGATCTCCCGAAGGAGGCTGTCCAAGGTTTCGGAAATCCAAGTGCGCCGTCTCCATGCGGTCTTCACCATACATCAAACGACGATGGTTATCCGCAAACACGAAGTAGTCAAATTCACCCTTTTGGTTACGTCTGGGGTCCATGAAGAAGTACATTTCGCGACCATTTTGCGGGCCACCAATGCGCTTGTGCAATGAACTTTGAGCGGCGTCGCATTTGTCATAAAGCTGGTAGGTGCCGGTGATGCTGCGATCAAACTCTGTCGCGTTCTTCGGATCTTTCAGCTTAACTTCGTACTGAGTCCAACGTTTCTCCGGCCAATTCACGTCACCGTTCAGCTTGCTGTTGGTCAACATACCGAGCTTGATCTGCCAAGAATCTTCGAGTTCGCCCTTACCTTCAAGAATAACCGGCACCGCGGCGTACTCTGGCGAGAAGAACTCCCACGTGCCGTCCAAGACGCTCTTCGCCGACTTGTCCAAGAGCATACGCATCAACGGGCGTTCATGGAACTCCTCCGGTTTGCCCTTCTTGATGGAAGGATCAACGAAGATCAACCACTCGGCCGCGTTAGGAGCGATGCGCAATTCCAAGCGTACTTTGTCCTCAGAAGCGCACGAGTAATACACGCGCCAGACGTTGGTTCGCTTCATGCCTCGGAACAAGAAATCAGCTTCCCCAATAGCCTTGATCGCGTCCATCCAGTCGTCCCACACTTTACCAAGAAGTTCTTTCGGTTTCGTAAACTTGGCCGAGCTCACATCCAACTTCATGTGCATCGGCAGAGAGTTTTTCAAGTCTTCTTTGAAATCCTCCGGCAAGATGCGATCGACGACGTGCTTCTCGTAGTTGTGTTCGGGTCGCCCGCAGCACTTGATACAGCACGTGTGAGAGCAGTCACGGCAAATGACGAGAGAATCCGCATCACTGGTGCCAGTTTCACCTTCGCACACGCACAAACGCGCAGATCTGTTCGCCTTGCTGAGGAGCTCCTTCATCCCGACTGGCTTCATGCCGAGATCGAGGGGACGCTTCACCAACTTGTCTTGCCCGACGACCTCCGTCTTCTTAGCCGCAGCAGCTTGAACGACTGTCAGCGAGCCTTGCATAGTTTGCGAGCTCTCCTTGGAATCATCGTCAAGCAGTAAAGCGCGTCGAGCCGTCTTGTGCTTCTTTGCGGCGAGGTTGTCCGTCATGAGAGTCATCGCGGCGAGCATGCAAGTGCCGACGACGGTCGTCGTCATCGCGTTGCCGGCTAAATCGCTCATTTGGTTCTCGCTTTCACGGGTCAACAACAAGTCATCGACCGGAATCCCTTGTAAGCTCAGAGCTTCAATGCCGACGAGAGGACCACCACGGTTGGTGACGAACGGCACCATCGATGGCGTCAGGCACGGGCAAATTCCCGGAGCGACCGAGCCGGTGGTACGATCGACGTTTTGAGAGAGGTTCCAAACCAAAGTCTTGTGCATGGAATCAATATCAAGTTGCGCAAGGCGTAAATAGTCGATGTCCATCAAGTCAAGCACGCGGTCGGTCTGAGCCTTACCCCAGTCGTTCCATGCAAAGTCGGGGAGCGTGCAACCGCCATCCCAATGCGTGAACGGGCGACGCTGACCCAAACCTTCCTCCAAGCGTGCGCGTTGATGACGAGATTCGCACCGTCCCCAGTCAGTGTTTGCGCGCGTCGAATCTTCACCCGGGCGAGCCAACATACGTCGACCTTCGTGTACACGAGGATCGTCGGCGTCGAAGAGGAATGCTTCGAGCGTCGCGCTCGCCGGTCGCTCGAGCGACTTTACCATACCCTTCCACGCTTCGACGAGCGATGCATCGCTCGCTTTGCACGCAAACAAGTACACACGCGTACGCGTGTGCGGAATGTAGAACCGCTTCGTGTCCACGCGCATGAAACGCGCGTGGTAGCCCTCGTCTTCAAACTTCTTCTGCACTTGATCCCACGGCGCGTTGCACACGTTCTCCAAGATGATGATCGGTGGTTGGCTCTTTCTGATCCAGTTCATCATCCCGCGGAACGTTTGACCAGACTCCCCTTGTGCCTCGAGACCCTTACGCTCGTTGTTCAAGTTGGAGTAATCGACACAAGAAGTACCCGCGACGAGCATGTCGACGTCGTGCGGCACGTTGATTTTCGCGCCGTAAGCCGTCGTCGCCTGGTCGCCGCCTAATTCGCGAATATCGCGAAAGAGGATTGGCGGCGCGAAGTTACGCTCGATGTATGCTTGCTTGAACGGTTCGATCTCGCACGAGAACACGTGGTCGACGGCGAGACGCGTACCATAGAGTTTTTCCGTGGCGTCCCCAATCTTGTCGAGTGCGAGAAGCGGCGACTCCGTGCCAGAGCACATCGTCGCGACGCGTAACGGGCGCTTCATCGCCGTCAAGAAGTTCTCCATGCCCGGAACACGACTGACAAGATCGGCAAACATACCACCGATATCCGCAATCACGGGCAAATGCTCCGCGAGTTGCGTTCTCGGGTTGCCGCTCGCGCCGCTGTCGCTGTCTCCGCTCTTGCGCGGAGAACCACCCGGAGATCTGTTAAAAATGAAACAAGAGGTGAAAAAATATTCGTCAGTCATCCATGTATACGCGCGATTTCAACTTTTCAACGCGCCCGAAGCGCGTCAACGTCGCGTGAGGCGCGCGTTTGCCGTCGGCGACGCAGTTCGGGCGGGAAACGCGTCGCGGGCACCCGCGGGCGCCCTGATCGCGATTCCCCTTTTCTCTCATCCGCGCCGTCCTGTTCACGCGCGCAACGGAGATAAATCAAAGAACCACTACTAGCGTACCTCTTGCTCATCGGTGTCGGCGGTGCTGATCCTCCCACGACGCGCGCTCTGTACTTCTTCGGCGTCGTGCGCCCGCTCGCCGGCGCGCTCGGCGCCGCGGCGTAATCGTCATCCCCGTCGAACGCGTAGTCCTCATCCATGTCCTCCGTCTTCACAGCCATTTCCTTCATTCTTTCTGTTGCCTTATTCGCCGTCGCTCGTCGCGGCGTTCCACGCCCCGCCGGCGAATTCGGCGCCGACGCCCCGTCCCGCGGCGCCTTCATCGTCGACTTCTTCACCGGCGTCGTTTTCGGTTTGTTTTTCGACGCATCTTTTACCGGCGTCGCGCGTTTCCCAGCCATGCCTTCGCGCGAGCGCCGCTCGCGGTGAACGAACGACGTTCGTTCTCACGTCCACGCGCGCGTTCGTCACCGAACACTCCCGCGACGCGCTCGAAATCGACGTCGCCGATGCGCGCGATCGGCGATGTGTCGAGATCGGGGGAACAAGCGAATTCGTTCGACGCCGTTCGCGCGCGCGTTGTCCGTGCGCGCTCCCTCAAGCGCGGATGACGACGCGATGCTCGCGCGGAACACGATCGAATCGATGCAGTTCGTTTCGCTCGAGATTTAGATTTATAACCTCGTCGAGCGGCGAGGTGTGCGGCGCGGCGTCGAAACTCATCCGTCATCTTGCGCGCCAAAACGTCGACAGCTGCGCCGCGCGATTTAAAGATTTGGATGCAGAACCCTATCCACTCATGATGGCGTTTTTTACACACCGTATACGTAGATTTGATCGCATCCATTCGAATTTTCGAAAAACCAAAATATCCGCGACCCTTTTTTCGCGCGTCGCGCGTTCGCGCCGCGACACTCGGACGAACGCCGCCGACGCGTCGCGCCGTCCCATCGCGACGATGGACGCGTTCGTGGGAGAGTACGGAAGCAGCGACGACGGCGACGGCGACGACGGTGGCTTCGTGGGACCGGCGCGCGCTGGATCGGCGCGGCAGACGGCGGACGAAGCGACGAGCGACGGCGAGGATGCGTTCGTGGGACCGGCGCGACCGACGGCGATGACGACGAGGGTGAACGTCGATGATCGCGACGGCGACGACGGCGACGACGGCGACGACGACGACGACGGCGACGACGGCGACGACGGCGACGACGACGCGTGGGTGGCGGCGATCGCGGCGAGATACGGGGCGACGACGAGCGAGACGAGCGAGACGAGCGAGGAGACGAAGGCGACGCAACAGAGAGTGAACGACCTCTTAATCGTCGCGAGACGACGAGGCGTGACGCCGAGCGCGTTGATGTTCACGTCATCGACTTTTAGGAACCCAGAGTTCATGGAGACCTGCGCGCGAGATGGAGTGTCGGCGAGCGACGCGTTCGCCACTGGGGCAAAATTTGCGTTTGACGAATCGCCAGTGGAGGAGGAGGATTTCGCTCGTGCGCTCGCTGATGAACAGAAGCGGGTCACGGAGAAGTACCTCGCCAAGCGAAACGGAATCTCGTTTCACAGCGCTGGTCCGCAACAACCCGTCGTGGCCCCACCGCCAGCGGACGAGGCGCGACAGGCGGCGATAAATTCACAAATCGCGAAGGCGCGGGTCGAGGCACGCATCGCGCTACAGAAGGCGGGAAAATTAGCGTAGGAAAATAGTGAAAATAATACATTCCCTAGTCACTAGTAGCTAATCCCATCCACCAGCGTTGAAGTTCGGGCGTGGACTCGCGAAGGCACGTCTCCGCCGCGCTCGCTTGATCGTGCACGAGCGACGTCACGGCGTCGAGTGCATCGTCTCTCCAGACTTCGGCAATCGGAGCCTCCGATGTCAAAGCGTCATTGAGTTGCAAGGTACGTGCCTCGCACCACGCGATCGCAGCGGCGATATTTTCCGGTGAATCCAACATGCTCAGCGCCGTTTTCGCTTCATCCGCGGAACCGTCGGAACGAATGTTTTGCACTGCAAACACCGAGGTGATTTCCTCGAGCGATAACCCGACCAAAGAAGCAACTTCGTTCGCATCTTTCGCCATCAAGGTTTCTGATATCGACTGCTTGCCTTGGGCTTGTCTCGACATGTGCGCCACAGCGGCTGACATACGCAACAAGCGTATCGACATCTTGCGCACAGCCTCAACCAGGGATGCGCACGGCGGTGCGAACGCCGAGCAACGTTCGCGCAATCGCTCGATCTCATCTTCGTGTCTCGCCAGCTCGCGCCGAAATCGGGTCGTCAGCTGCTTCTCCACAGCTTTCTTCGTTTCTTCCCTCATCGACTCGATTTGCGTCTTGCACTGTTCGAGTTCATCGCGAAGTCGAGCGGCTTCTTCGACGCTCGTCGCGAGCTTGGCGCTGGTGTCTCGAAGTTCTGCGTCGGCGGATTCGACTTCTGTGAGCAAAGTGAAACCGCCTTCTGTCGCGTCGACGGCGAGTTGCTTGGTTTTTAGCTGACGTTCGAGCTCTTCGATTCGTTGATTTGCGCGCACGAGCTGCGCGTTGAGATTGGCGACTTCAGCCTCGGATTCTCCTGCCCAGCTGCTCTGCACGCGCCTGGTCAAATCGGCAATCTTTGCTTCCGACTCCTTGACGAATTCCAACAGTTTATTTCGCTCGCGTTCGTGCTCCTGACGCAGGCGTTGCATGAGCTCTCTGTAGCGCTTACATCTTTCCACGTGCGCGCGACGCTCATCATCGCCCGGCTTGTTGCTCGCCTGCCATTCCTCTTCTTTTCGCTTTTGTTCCGCGATTTCGGCTTCCAAGTTGAGCAGCCTCGCCGTCATTACCTCGGCGTATGCTTGCAAAGTCGATGTGTCGCGCGCGACCAAGCGATTGGTTTCTGATAACCGTCCTTCGTGTTGCTTGAACGCGCCTTCGAGAAGAGACTTGATATTTTCGAGTTCAGTTCGCGTGGATTCGTCCATCGCAACATTTGTCGTCGACGCGCCGACGGCAGCCAAGGCGTCATCACGCCATCTGATTTCTTCCTTCAGTCGATCGACTTCGTCACGCGCAGCGGCTGCGACGACAGCAGCCGCTCGGTTGTCTTCGAGCGCGACAGTGACTAAGCTTTCCGTATCGTGAGGATCAACTTTCGCACCAAGCGTCGCCGTCGTTCCCTTTGTCGCCAAAGCCGTCTCGAAGCGCGCCGACTTTTCCAATTCTCTGATTCGATCGTCTCGAACCTCAATCGCTTTTTCGAGCTCGGATGCGCGCTGGCTCAATTTTGTCACGACATCGGGGTGTTCAGATTGTCCATCTGTCCGCTCGACGAGCTTTGCGCGAGATTCCCGTACTTCTTCGAGCTCTGCAGTCGCTCGCTCAAAGCTTTCACGCGTCGCTTCGAGCTCTCGTGTGATTTCTGCCAGTCTCTCCTGCGCATGCGTTTCCGCACTCACTCGTTTCTCTAGCTCCATAGACGCCGATGCGATCGTCTGCGCTTGTTCTTCGACTAACGCGCGCAATTGGTCCGCCTGATCTTCTAATATCGACGCCCGAAATTCTTCGTGAAGCTGCGCAACGCGGGCGTTAAGTTCGGCAATCGTGCGCTGGGCTTCGCGCAAGCGATCCTGCTCCTCGAACACTTCCTTCTTCGCCTTATCGCGGGCCACCGACATGGCTTGCATAGCGCTCGCAGCCGACTCGCGAGCGCCAATGAGTTCGCTTCCCGTGACTTCGAGCTCGTCGATGCGCGCCTTCATTAATTCAATCTTTTCGTCGCGATCGCGCAGTTCCTCCTCCATTTCGTTAAGCTCGACGCCCGTGTCCGTTTCGCCTCGCACAATTATCTGTGATAACTTTACGTTGCGAGCGTGCGTCGTCATGAGTCGATTCTCCAACGAACTCATGGCCTTGGAGCTCAGAGAGGCGTACGACTTTTGAGAAAGTTCGAGAATGGCGCACACGTGATCAAACGCTGTCTTTGTCGACTCGCTGCGATGTTCCGCCTTCTCCACGTGCCTCATAGCCGAAGTAAAAGCCTTCTCGTATTTAATAGACGTACACTCCAACAGAGCAATCGTGCGCTGCGCATCCAAGAGCGCTTCTTCAAGTCTTTGATTGACAGTGGTTTCCCCGTCGTCTGTCTGTCGCAGCGCGATTTGGATACCGCGGCAAAAGTTCGCCGCGGCGTCTGTTGAAACGGTATCCGTCACGCTCTGTTGAACTTTGCGTTTCAAATCTCCGATCTGCGTGGCGCTGTATTGACTCAACCGTTCGACTTGCAGTCGAAGCGCTTTCTCACACGACTTGAGACTGATTTCCAAATCCAAGTTGTCTCGCTCGGCGTCGTCTAAACGACTCAGCAGCTCAAGCTCCGCATCCATGTACGCGATGCACTCTTCAGTTTTCCACTCGAGTTGTGCGAACAAGATTTCTTCGCGCTGGCGCGCAGATTTGGCGATGCTCTCGTACGCCTCCGCGCGCTCCGACTCACCCTTGAGCTCGTGGCGATACTGTCGCACCTCGCCCGCGAGAAGCTCTCTCTCGTTTACGAGCGACGCATTTTCAGTCTCGAGGGCGATAATCTTCTCGCGCGCTCGATTCATTTCGTCTCGCCGCCAATCACCATCTGCTGTCGCAGGCGAACGATCACTTTCTAATACCGATAAAGTGTCTCTCAAGACGAGTAATTCTTCTTCGCGTTCGCGCAAGGTGTTGGTGAAGTATTCCCGTTCGTGTGTCGCGTTTTCAGAAGTCGCCTCCGCGGACTCTAGCGTGAGTTTGCTCGACGCGATTTGTTCCCTCAATAGCATTTCCAATCGCCCGAGCTCGTTCGCTTGCGAGTTATTCGTACTTCTAAGTTCCTTCACGACGCGTTTGAGAGAAGAAATTTTCTCTTCAGCAGAGGCAAGTTTGGCGTTGTCTCGCGCGCTCTTAGTCGCTGTCATCCTCGATGATTGCGACATCATCGAGAGCGCATCACCGATTTGCTCGCTGGTCTGCGATGATGCCATCGTATTCGCTTCAGCGCTATCCGAGGCAAGCGCCTGGCGAAGCGCGAGACGCGTCTCGGCGAGTCGAACGCGCAATCGATGCGCCGACTCTGCGGCGCCGGCGTCTTCGTCCTCCTCTTCATTCAAGATCTCGGTTTCGAACGTGGCAGCCTTGATTGAGCGTAATTCTTCTTCTAAATCTTGCGCCTTTACCCGCCATCGCTCGCCTTCTTCGCTCGCGCGCGCGCTTTCGACCGTCAGCGCGGCGACGCGAGCCGACAACGCTCTCTCCGAGGCATCCGCCGCATTCTCGCGCTCGCTCCACCGCTCATCTCGCGCGCACACCAAGCGCTGCATTCGTTCTGTCAACGCCCCCGCGTGTTTTTCGCTCGCCAACGCAAACTTCTTCGCTTCTTCGTGCGACTCTCGAAGCCTTTCCGCGTTTCCGTTTGCCTCGCGCAGCTCTCGCCTCAAACGAATGACGACGGCGCGTTCGTCTTCCAATTCCCGTTCCAATTGCCCAACGCGCGCGCCCGATGCCGACGCCGACGCCGACGTTCGACCGCGTCGCGCGTTTCGATACCGATCCTCGTCCTCGAACGTCTCCTCATCGCTCATCTCACCTTCGTCTTCGCCTCCGCGTCGAGCGCGTCTTCGCCGTTCAAACGCCGTCGTCGCCCCTTCTCTTCGCTCGCGCGCCCGCAGCTCCGCGCGCAATCGCGCGATCTCCGCGTCTTTCGCCTCCAACGCTCGCAACGCTTTGATGGATGTCTTCTCCAGCTTCTCGCGCATCGTTTCCACGGCGTCCTCGCCTCGGCGACGCGACGCATTCGTGCCATCTTTAAACACCGCGCGGTCGTCCATCGCGCGCGCGGTGCGCGCGTCGTCCCGTCGTCCCGTCGTCCCGTCGTCGTCGTCCCGTCGTCGTCGTCCCGTCCCGTCGTCCCGTCGTCGTCGTCCTCACCGCGCGTCGCGACGTGCGACCGGCCGCGCGGCGCCGACGGCCAATCGTCATCGCGAACGGCCCGCGTCGGCGTCGGCACACCTCGACGTCGGCGAGCCGCCATCACCCATGGTTGATTTACATCGCGCGCACACGATTCACGAAGATTACGCGCGTAATCATAAACTCTTCAAACTCCCGCGAACGAGTCTTGGCGCGCTGTGCGTCGCGTCGGGCGTCGGCGTGGCGACGTATTACGCGTGCCGCTCGTTCGTGACATCGACGCAATCGAACGCATCGACGAGGACGACGGGGATGACGAAACACGAAGAGGTGTGGCGATCGTCCTGGGATAAAGGATCACCGCGCAAGCACGTGAATAATCTCTGGAACGATCCCGCGAAGTGAGCGAACGAACGAACGGACGAACGAACGAACGAAGGAAGGAACGAACGAGCGCGAATGACTGGAAAGAATGCTGACTCAGCCGAGCGACGCCGGCGTTGTAAAACACACCGTGTACTACTTTTTCTTCAGCACTATGTCAGCTACGGGCTGCAAACCGCGCTTTAAATCACCCTCGGGAAACGCATCGATCGCATCGTCGTCTAAAAATGCGAACGCGCGCTTGAAATCACCGGGGGAACACGCCAAGGGCGCCTCCCAATGCGCCGGGACGACGCGCTCAAAATCCCACCTCGAGCTCACGGCGGCTACCCAACGGCGAACGGCGTTGGGATTTTGAGCGTAAAGCAGCGTGCGCACGACCGGGGGAACGAGCAAGCGACCGGCGAGGGCTTGAAAGTTGTCGTGCCAACCGTCTGTCCAAATCACCGTCCCAGGCGCCGCCGGGTCGAGCTCTTCGTGTTCGGGGAAAAAGTAACTCACCAACAACGCCGTTTTCTCCCACCCGGCGCGACGCGCCTCGGGCGTGTCCTCGGGCACGGGGTCCGCCGTCGATCGCTGGGAGACGACTAAGAGTTTTTCCACGGAATTCGCCTCCGGAGGGTCGATCGGGATCTGCGCCAAGGCGTCGGTGACGATCAAAGTCTTGCTTGGTTTGTGAAAAAACGCGGTCTCGTAAATCGTCTGCTTCGTCGATCCCACGTCAAACGTTCCCGCTTCGAGCGTCTCAAACTCGATCTCATCCTTCCAAGGCACCGCTACAGGCGATCTCACGTCTAAATCACTTCCTTGTAATACGAAGTCCACCTTTTTCCCGAACACTATTTCGTCAGAGACGTCGCGAATGGGAAACGTAAACTGCCCCGGCGAGGCGTATAACTTGGCGCCTCGCCATCGCGCGAGCGCATCCTTGGCGAAAATTTTATGCTCTAACGCGTACGTTGGCACGACGACGTATCGAACGCACGCGCTCGTACCATCCCCACAACTCTCCACAAATTCAAAAAACTCCTCCGTCGGCGCTAAGGGCGCGTGCACCCACAGCGAACCGTCGCTTAGCTTGCACGTCACGCATCGAATCGTCGTCTCGAGCGGGCCGAGCTCGATGTTTTGTTCAAACGCCCACATCTGTCCCGGCACGATCGTTCGCTTCACCGTCGCGCGCGTTCCACGACCGATGAACGGTTTAAACAGTACCGGGAACCTCTGCTCGAACAACCGTCGCGCGTCGTCATCCGCCGCGTTTGCTCCCGTCGCTCGCAGCGCCGCCGCGCTCGCCGCCGCCATGAGCGCGTCTCGTCTCGTCGTGTTTCCATTCCCGAACCGCCCCGTCGTGGTTTCACGCGTCGACATCACACGCTCTTCGACATCATCTGCGCTCGCGCGCGCTCGCGCGTCACGTCGTCGTCCACCGCTTCGTCTCGTCGTCGTCGTCGTCGTCGTTTCGCCGCGCGTTTTATCCATCGCGTTCGACGCCGCGCCGCGCGCGTGTGTCGCGCGTCGCGCGTCGTCTGCGCGCGCCAGAGCGCGCGCGGACACACCTCGCGCACACCTCGCGCCGCGCGCCGGCGTCACCGACGTCGTCATCCCGATGCGCGTCGTCGTCGCCCCGAGCGCGTCACTTTGACGCGCGTCGGTCGCATCGCGTCGCGCAGTCATGCGCGCCGCCGCCGACGACGACGGCGCGAGCGCGGTTGACGTCATCGTGCGCGGACGCATCATCGGTCGACGTCGCGTGAGCAAGCGCTTGGCGTTTTACGACGTGCGCGTGGACGACGCGCTCGATGCGGCGGCGGTTGGCGCGGACGACGCGACTTTGCGAGACGACGGACGACGCGCGCGGGCGCACGCGGCGTTGAGCGCTGGCGAGCTGATCGAAATGGTGGTGAAGGCGTCGCATGGTGCGTTCGTGACGCACGAAGACGTGGCGTGGGCGCAAAAGACGTCGTTGAAGCTCGGGAACACGGGCGCGTTTCGCGGGACGCTCTCGCGGCGAGCGGCGAACGCGCACGGCGAGTGGTCGTTGGCGTGCGAGGAAGTGGTCGAGATCGTCGAAGAGTGGGCGAAAGTGAATCCAGGGAAAGCGTTTCAGCGCGAGTTGTACCTCCCGAACGAAGGAGGCGAGAGTGGGATCGGCGGCGAGGCGAGTTCGAGAGTCGCCGACGGAGCGAGCGTCGGCGCGTGCAAGTTCTTCATCAATAACGCATTTTGCGCCAAAGGCGACAAGTGCAAGTATGCGCACGATCGAGCGGTGCAACGCGAATGGATCGCGGCGCGTAAGGCGAATAGACGGGAAATCGCGGCGAAAGAGTGCGGGGACCCGCACGGAGACTCGGTGGCGAGCAAACAAATGCGTGCGCAGCGATTCGCGCAATTTTTGCTCGAAAAGTTTGGCGCCGAAGTTTTAAACGCGGGTACCGGCGTTTTGGACGTCGCGGGCGGACGAGGCGATGTGTCGTTTGAGTTACATACAAAATTAGGAATCAAAAGCACGCTTGTCGAACCGCGCGAGCGAAAGCTGAACAAGAAACAGCACAAGTGGCTGAAGAAGAAGTTGAAGACGGACGAGTCGACGGCGCCGGAGGCGGAATCGATGCTGTGCGAGCAAATTCGAACAGAGTTTTCCAGTGAAAATTTCGCACAGTTCAAAGATTGTTCGGCCATTATCGGTATGCATCCAGATCAGGCCACCGAAGCGATCGTCGATTTCGCGCTGCAATACAGTAAGCCGTTCGCCGTAGTTCCGTGTTGCGTCTTTCCGGATTTGTTCAAGCACAGACGAGACCGCGACGGCGCGCCGGTGACCGAGAGAATGGCGCTCGTGGATTATCTCGCGCGAAAAACGGGGGGCGAAGTACAGTATCTAGATATAGAAGGCGCGAATCAAGTCGTGTACGGCGTTCCAAAGTAGAAATTAGAAATTAGCCAACTAAGAGCGCCAAATCGCAGTCACCACACCGAGCGCCATGGTTTTGCCATTCATGCGAAGCGTCACGCGGCTTAACGTCGGTGAAATCTCGACCGGTTCGACGCAAATATTCCTAGACGTGCGAATACGCAAAATAGCGCTCTGTTCGCGCGTAATACACCGAGGACTTGCCTTTACCACGTCTCCCGTCACCGTGTCCACTTGCGCGACGAGTTCCTCAATCGTTGCGTCGCACGCGAGCATGTGCGAATGCAAAACAACCTTTGAGCCTTTGAGTAAAGGCACACGAAGCATGTCCGTCGTGAGCACACGGACTTCAATCTCATCCGTGGGCGTTATTGGATGCGACGCATGGCATAAAACGCTCCCGACTTCTAAATGCCGCGAATCCACGTCGCTCAAGCCGACGTCCACGGATGTGCCAATCGGCGCGAAGTCGACGGCTATTCCGTCCACTTCCACGCACTTCACAGTGGCCGAAACGTTGGCCGGCATCACGAGTAGCTTTTGACCTTTCATCAAGCTTCCAGCTTCGATCTTACCACCGCACGCGGCTCCACCGAGAGAGCGCACTTCGGTGATGATGTCTGCGATTGGCATGCGAAGCGGTTTCGGCGCTCCTCGAGATGGAATTTTAACCGCTCGCAACGCGTCTACGAGCGTCGGGCCTCGATACCACGAGGCCAATGCATCGGGCAATGCAGCCGCGTCATCGGGCGAAATATTTGTACCCTCAATCCCCGAAACCGGCACGAACGTGAGCTGTTCTTGGCTAAAACCGACGTCGTCGATGAGAAAGTTTTGAAGCGCATCGACGACAAATCTAAATCGCTCCTCTCCATACTCAACGCAGTCCATCTTATTGATGACGACGATGAGGGAATGTAAACCAAGCGCCCGCGCCAATCGCGCGTGCTCGCGCGTTTGTCCCGTGTGACCTGGAGTCGCAGCGAAACCGTTTTCAAATCCACCCATCGCGCCGTCAATGACCAAAACGCCCGCGTCGGCTTGCGACGCGCCGGAAATCGCGTTCGGCACGAAATCTTTGTGCCCAGGAGCATCTAAAACTACCAACTGTCGATGTTCATCTAACACACATCGCTTCATGCTGACGTCTATCGTCACCCCGCGCTCTCGTTCTTCCGGTCTACAGTCCATCACCCAAGCCCAGGCGAACGACGATTTCCCGCTCGCCTTGGAATCGCGCACGTTTTTATGCACCGCCCTGTCATCGACCGCTTTCAAAGCGTACAGCAATCGCCCACTAAGCGTCGATTTCCCCGCATCAACGTGTCCTAATATCACGACGTGCACGTCACCGCCCTCCGGTGAGGTGTACGCCGCGCGCTCGGCGCTCGAAGCTTCGTATCCCGCAAACGCGGTCGCGTCGCCGCCGACTCGCGTCTTGGCCGCAAATTCTTTCACGAGCGTTTCCGTCGTTTCCATCGCCGCGCTCGCCCCAGACTTACTCCCCCGCGCTCGCGCCGCCGCCGCTGCCGCGTCCGGTGAAGGCGTATCGAACGCAAACTTCCCCGCGCTCGCGCCGCCGCCGCTCGGCCCGCGCGGCGCCGCGGGATACCTCGCGTTTCTCTCCGCCGCCATCCGCGCCTCGATCTCTTTCATCCCCACGCGCGTGGGCGTCGGTTTCGTCTTCATCAACTCCATCGCCTTGCTCGTCTTCGCCGCCCTCGCGCCCGTCGTCGCGCGCTCGCCATCCTCGGCTCGCTCGAGGGCCTCGCGCCCGGCGCCCGCGGCTTCGTCGTCGTCGTCGTACGCCTCGTCGTCGTCGTCGTACGCCTCGTCGTCGTCGTAATCGTCGTAATAATCATCCTCGTCCCCGCGTCCCCATCCGCCCTTGCGAGACATCGCGCGCGTCGCGCGTCTCGCACTGTCGCTCGCTCGTCCTTCGCGTCGCATCGCGTCATCTCACGACGCGCCCTTCGCTTCGATCGACATGCGCGCCACCGCGGTGCCGACGACGCACAACTCGCGCGCGATGCCGCCGCTCGCGGTCGGCGCCGTTCGAGCGCGCGCGTCGTCGTCGTCGTCGCGCGTCGTCGTCGTCGTTCGCGCGTCGTCCAAGATGACGCCGACGAGGTCGCGCGCGCGGGCGAGCGAGGCGGCGACGCGCGCTGAGGACGGGCGCGTCGCGCGAAAGACGCGCTTCGCGCGCGCGCGCGATGGAGCGGTGACGACGCGCGCGCGAGGAGGATGGGACTACGACGATCGAGTCGAGTTGGACCTGCCTCGCGAGAGCGCGCTCGCGGAGGACGACAAGCTCGCCGTCGCCCCGGGAGGACGCGTGGAGAGCGATGATTTGAACGCTGAATTGCGCGAAAAAACACTTAAAGCGATCGAGAAGGCGCAGTATCGCGCCACTGTGGGGGACGTGAGCTCGATTTCGGGGGCGAGCGTGTTCGAGACGCAAAAGGCGCTCAACGCGCTGGCGGCGGACACAGGAGCGACTTTGGAAGTATCCAGCGCGGGCGATCTCACATACGTGTTTCCCAGGTCGTCACGAGGGATTTTGAGCTCGAAATCGTTCAAGATGAAGATCGAACCGATCGCGAGCGGGGCGAAAAGCTTAGCTTCGTACGTGTTTCGCGTGGCGTTTGGAACGTCGCTCGTGGCGAGCGTGATGATTGTCTACACCGCCATCTTCGCCCTCATGAGCGCCAAGAGTAGTGACGATCGTTCAGATCGGCGCGGTGGTGGCTTCGCTGGGCCGCGCTTTTACATTTCGCCGTTTGATTTGTTTTGGTATTGGGATCCGTACTACTATCGCCGACCGCGAAGACGCGACAGAGAGATGAACTTTTTTGAGGCTGTCTTCAGTTTTGTTTTCGGCGACGGCGATCCGAACTTGGATTTCGAAAAGCGGCGTTGGGAGTTGGTTGGACGCTTGATTCAAAAGAATAAGGGCGTTGTGACGGCGGAGCAGTTGGCGCCGTTTCTGGACACGGCGGGATACGAAGACGAGTCCTTTGTCTTGCCCGCGCTCACCCGCTTCGAGGGCACGCCAGAGGTGAATACCGTCACAGGATCGATCATTTATCGATTTCCTAACATGGAGTCCACCGCTGGAAAAACAACGGCGCGAAGTAGAGGCGAAAGTGAGGCGTTGGCGCAAGAGGAGCGATGGGTGTTTTCGCTCGCCGAGCCGTCGCAAAAGATTCAAGCGGGTTTACTCGGCGTTGCGAACTTAGTGGGGGTGGTGATTTTGGCGCAGATGATTAACGACCCGCAAATCATGTACCGCACCCGAGAGTACGTGGAGTTGGCGCGCGCCTTCTCGGGCTTGCTCCCCGGTTTACTGAGCTACGGCGTATTATTCTTCGTCGTTCCGCTGTTGCGCTATTTCCGCAACCAAGGCAAGAACCGGGAAATCGATGCTCGCAATAACTCTCGATTGCTCGCAGCTCGCCGTATCGCGAGTCCAGAGCCTCGTTTAGCCGCCAAGCTCGCCGCCGCGAGCTCAGCTGCGTCCCAGCGCGTCGTGGGTGACGCCGTGTACACGTCCAGCGAGGGCGCCGGCGATGATTACGACCTCTCCGACTTTGATCGACGCCTGCGCGAGCGAAGCTAAAACGCGCAACTTGTAACAAACCACTTCGTTTTCATTACACTCGTATCCGTGTCGCGGTCGATGCGTTCGTTCGTTGCTAATCTCTAGATCTCTACACTCGTCTAAATCGGCGTCAAGAGCGACAAAATGCTCGGTTTCGGCGTCGTGTTCATACCGACGATGATGATGACGGGGATGATGGCGTAGTGTAACTCGTCTGACGCCAGCACGCGCGCGATCGCACGCTTGATCGAGTTCATGGCGTTTGGGTTGTGACGTGACTGAATCAGTCGAGCAAAGGTTTTCCTCGGACGCGAGGCGCACCAGCACAAGGGGAGGATACGCAACTCGTCGTCGTTTGAGTGACGATGATGCTTAGCGTGTGATGACTTATTACAGAGAGCTTCTCGTTCCAAACCCTACACTCGATCGAGCCGATTCACGCTTGGAAGCGATTATTCTGACGACGTCACGAAGGTTCGCGCACGTCGCTATTTCTTGAGCCGAGATGACGGCGAATTGTTCGCCGGCGTTGATTATACCCACGAGCACTGGCAGACCGACAGAAACGAGACCGATCTCATCAAAGGAGTCGTCGAGAGACACTCGTTCGTCGACGCCCGTGACCGCGGCGACTGCTTTGATCACCGCGTCTTCAGGCGACGACTCCTCGCTGCTACCCGAAGTCTCCGCGCTCTTCGCCGAATTCGGCCATATAATATTCCGGAAGAAGGTTATAAACTTGATCCATAGCACCGTCAGTGGAGTATTGAGCCACCTGTCTACCGCCGCCGAAAAGCACGTCGTCATTCCGACGATGAAGAAGAACTCGTACCACGCCACAGGTAACGGCTGCGGCGAGAACCAGTAATATTCCTTCGGATACGCCCACCACATCCACGACGTCTTGTCGCCAACGTCTGCGGTCTTGATGCCATTTCCATTACGAGTCGCCCACCAATACCACTGTCCAATGATCTGGTGGAACAAGAAGCAACCATAACTCGTCGGGGCGAGCACTTTGCTTAGTAAGTTTGATTCAAGAAGGCGAGTCGTTCGGCTGCCCTTCGGTATCGACAGCAGAGCGATCCAGACGGCGATCAACGGAGAATACAACCGAGTGATCATGACGCTCCATACATAGCGATTGATGCCTGTATCCCAGCGATGATGCTCTTCGGGTACAACTTCCCACATCTTGCCCGTGACGTTGGTCGGATAAGGCCAATCAATGTCAAGGAAATGGGCGAGATGGAAGGCGAAAAATGCGAGCGTGAGCACATCGGCGCAGTGGCCGTACAACGCGCGCTTGTGCGACTCTGCTGGCCGTACGGCGTCGTACCAAAAGTATGCGGCCATACCCGTACCGACACATGGCACCCAATACGGCGGAAACATCATTGTGCTGAGTGCGTAGATGTTCTGCACATTTTCTTTCCAGCTCTTCACTTTGGCGACATCGTCGTGCTCTTCCCACGCCGGTAAGGCGTAGTACAATCCCAAAAGCCCGGCGGTGATAAGAGTACCGACACAGTAAACGATGAACCATCTCAGTACGGCTTTGAATTCGCCTTTGACGCGAGCGAGCGCGTTGTGCATGAAAGGAAACACGAGAATAATGAAATAGTAAACGCCGTTGAACCACGTGTAGTACATGAACCACGAGCTGAGAAGCCACAGCGGGAACCAAGTTTGCAACCCGAAAGAGAAAACGATGAGGGTCATGAAGAGCCAAGCGCCGTAGGGCATCTCCACTGGACCGGTCTGGCATTGCGCCCACGCCCCAGAGTCGAGCGTGAGCGTTGCGTTATGTGGTTGCCAGCTAAATTCGCTACTAAAAGTTTCCGGGCGACACACCACGAGGACGTTGATGAGACCGAGAAACAAAGACAGCAAGTACAGAGGAAAGAGTGTTTGAAACCTTGAATTATAGAACGATCCCCATGTTCCTTTTGTGATTTCCTTGCCGTTCAGTGCGGCGCTGAGCGTGAAGCCACCCAGCACAAAGAAAGTTGTCGCTGGAAAGTAAAACGTCGACGCCTTGGCAGACATCCACGCTGGACCATACGTCAAAGGATCACGTTCGTCCTCGCCTTGCCAAATGGCACCTATGTGGTTAAACATCACACTTACAGCCATACAATAGCGCAAGCCTGCAAGACCATGCGACGGGGTCGTCACCTTTTTAGAGTGCCGCAAAGTGCACGCGTCGACTTTCTTCGCGACGTTTAAAATCTCGGCCAAACCCGCACGCTTATACTTTTTCGTCGATGTCTTGGGTAAATCTTCGTCAGCGACAAATTTCCAGTGTACAGGAATTTCAAATCGAGATAGTTCTTTCGATGTTCCCATGAAAGACTTGATTGAAGAGAGCGCCGAGTCTTCGTGCCCATCAAAGTCGTCGGTCAATACGATCGCGGCGCCCACTTCTTCTCCCCAAAGCGCCGAAGGAACGCTGAAGACTACCGCAACACGCACGTATGGATGCTGCACGAGCACAGCCTCGACTTTTAATGGGCTCACTTGCTCACCCCCGCGCTTGATAAGCTCCTTACTACGACCAGTCAAGTACACAAACCCATCGTGGTCCATCTTTGCGATGTCGCCAGTGCGAAGGTAACGCTTATCGGCAACGTAGAAGTAAGTCTTATTGTTAGCTTCTTCCGCATCTTGATACGCCGTCATCACGTTATCACCGCTGATGACGAGTTCACCTTGCTGTCCAAAAGGTGCCGTGAGTCTGCAATGACCATCACCGACGAGCGCAAACGAACAACAGAGAGGCTGGCCCACGGTATCCGCACGCTCGGCGAGCGGAACGTGGACACCTTTACCAGTGATCGGCATTTGTTCACTCATACTATACGTCGGTATTATCGGCACGTCCCAAAATCGTTGCAACTTTTCTGCGTCGGCATGGCTGAGCGCCGCCGCGCCAGAGCGTATGAAACGAAGAGCATGCGATGGCTTTGCGCCACGAGCCACAGCTTGACCGTATTGCAGTACTGTCAAATGAATCGTCGGTATTGCTGAGTACCACGTCGGTTTGACTTCATGCGACGTCGTAATGGTGTCATAAAACGATTGAGCGTCAAACTTACGACAGCAGATGACAGAAGAGTGCGCCGCGATCGTCGCCAAGATGGAACACGAAAGGCCACCGATGTGAAAAAGAGGCATGGCGTTGATGCAAACGTCTGAAGCTTTGAGTTCAAGAGAAGCCGCCAGCGTAGCGCCGTTTGAAGTCAACGCGCCGATAACCAACGGAACAACTTTTGACTTGGATGTCGTCCCAGAAGTTCGAAGCAAAAGACCGATCGTTTCACTCGATTGTACGAGCGGCGCGACGTCACTCGTTGACGATTGAGACGATTCCGGCGCGTACAAACCGGCAAGTTTAGTATCAGCTTCCGTCATCACGAACCATTTAATCGGTATATGAGCTCGAGAAGCTGCCGTTTCAATTGCTTCAGTGTCGGTTCCTCGAAATAACGCAAGCATTGACACTCGACACGACGTCAGGGCTTCGTAGGCGTCTTCCTCGGCGATGCCGGGGTCCAAAGGGACGGCGGTGCACTGCGACGCGACGGCGAGAAAAGCTAGCGCACCGACCGGGCCTGGAGGGACATTATACGCAAAAACAGATGACGAATCTGCCCCAAGTTTACGTAAATCACCGTCCCCTTTTGTTATGAAGTCGATCGCTTGCCCGTACGTCAATGTTGCCCCGTCCAAGCTTCGAAGAAGCGGAGACGCTCGAGGCGCCCTCGCTAGAAAGTCAAGAATATTCACTCTGCTTGACTTTAGCGACACATTACACTGAACCAAACTCGCACAGCGCGTGTTGAACGTGAGATCATTCCCGCTCGGCGCAGTTGCGGTGCTTACATCGATGTTTCGGGCGAGAGTTCTGGCTGAAGCAAATGTCGTCGCTTGGGCGGTGCGCGCGCCCTCCGCTTCTGCTCTCTCAATATCAGCCTCAGCGCGCTCGATGGTGGGCTGATTACTAAACTTGAGCGACTTATACTCTAGCGACTTGATGTCGTCGAACAAAACATCTTCATCGAACTCGTTTGACCTGTAACGACGGGGAGCCGCCTCGGTCGCCGCCTCGAGCCAGGCGTCGAATTCGGCGTGAAAACCAGTGTCCGTCTCGAGCGACGCCGGCAATGTGTGACCGCAGTCTAAATACAGAGCGTGTCTGATCAATTGGTCCTCGCTGTCGTACGCACGGAACGTATTCATGAGCACTTCACCTTGTGGTTTGAATTTGTCTTGAAAACCGAACACGTGCAACGACGGCATCGGCGACGCCGACGAGCGCACGTCGATACCCCACTTCGTCGCCGCGAGATCGAGCAATGAAGATGACGCGCCGCAACAAATCACCGCACTGTCCCACAAATAGCCCCCTTCGATCCCCAGCATACTCAAGACCTGCGGGTTGGACAACAACGTGATCATTGCGCCGCCTTGCGAAAATCCCACCGCGCACTTGAACGGCCCGTGTTCGATGGCAAACTTTGCCACCGATCGCGCCGCCGTCATTAACGCCGTCGCTCGCTCGCTTTCCGAATTTTCAAACGTATCATCACTCGCGTCGTCGACCCAGGAGAACCACGGTCCATCGATTAATTCAGACGTCGTCTCGTCCGCCGCGTTCGGCGCCTCCTCCGAGCCATTCACGCACGACGCCTTTCTAAATCGCTTCAAAAGCCGCAACCTTCGCGCATGCAGCGCGCTCACGTCGGCGTTGCTTCGCCATCCGTGTAAAACTAAGCACGCTTCGCCATCCGTTCCTTTGTTGGAGCGTCTACGACTGATTGACGCGCGCATGCGTCGTAACGAGCGATCGACGCGTCGACTCGCGACGCGCGCGAGCGACGGCAGGCCTTGGCGCGCTTCGTCGCGCGCGACGGTGGATTCGTCGCGTGCGCACACATCGTTGTTCTCCTGCGACAACGTGGCGGCGTTTCGAGCGCGGCGTGCTCGCCGCGCGAGTCGCTGAATGCAGAATTCTGACGCGTGGGCAACGGCTACGGAAAAGCGGTTCATCTTCATTGAAGATTCTTCAAGCGCCGGGTGCCTCTGATTCGCGAAGAAGAGCGTTAAATTTCATCATCTCTGGCGAGCAAGTCGTTCACTAAGGCCGAAACCACGGGCGCGCGCACGGTGGCGTGTAGATTGATCACTCGCGCGGCGTCGCGAGCGATGGCGTCGACGCGAGGACGGAGACGCGACGCGAAGACTGCGGCGAGCCGGGCGTCGCACGCCCTATCAACGGCTTCGCCTTCGAAACCGTGAAGGAGACGAATCGTGAGCGCGGATCGTATGGCCTTGATGATGGCGACAGACATCGGATTGGCGCAATCGTCGGAACCCGTGAGCTTGCGAAGCATGTTGGTGATGGTTTGGGCGCCGTCGGACGTCGGGAGCGTCGCGGAGAGGACCTCGGCGACGCGAGACATCGCCGGTAGGTCTCGTTCCGAAGAGAGCAGAACCGCGACTCGATCGATGAGCGCGTCCACATCCACGAAAACCTCTAAGCGACAGAGTTGCGTGGAGAGCATCAAACAAGCGGCAAGCGTTTGAATGTTCTGAAACTCACGGCAAAAGTAATCGATGCGTTGCACGTCGTTTTCAAGCGTTTCCGGGATAAAGTCTTGAATCATGGCGTTGGGATTGGTAACCAATCGTGCAAAGGCGACACGACAAACACCATTCACAGACATGACCCGGGTCGGATGTAAAGTTGAACTGATTACTTCCGAAGAAGTCTTTTGCGCGCCCTCGGCTTGAGTCTCGAAACCGCTCCTCAGACGCACGCCTCGCCAGCGGTCGACATTGAGAGAATCGAGAAGAGGTGCAAATGTCGCATCGAGCGTCGGAAGCTCTTCGACGACGCTTTCAAGCCAAGCACACGTGCGAGGAAACGCAAGTGCGAGTTCGGTCTCCCCGACTTTCACATCAAATCGATGCAAGAAGCGCGTTGTCGCGTACTCGATGCCATCTGGCATCACCGCGAGCGTCTCGCGGAGTGCATCAATCGCCTCGTTGGCTGCTTCAAGGCTCATCGATTGGTGTATACGTTCACGAGAATCGAACAAGAACGCCAAAGCATCAGCAATCGCTCGAGATAAAGTGAATTTGTCCGCGTTCGTCGCCGTCTCGAGTTCTCGCGTCAGATTGTCAAACGCAGCGCTAAGATCGTCCTTCACGGAACCATTCGCGAGCGCATTGAGAGCCGTGTAACCGTGATCGAGCGAGGTTCGCAAAGCTTCTGCTGTTTCTGTAGGTGTGCTTTCCATGCGCAAGATGCTCGTCTCAAGATAGTTGACGTCGATGAGGCTGAGTGAATTTTGGATCAGTTCCAAGCTCTCCGTCGTCTGGCGATCCAAAATCAAAGTGTCGTCGATGATGGCGTCTTTCCATTCGAAAATTCGAGCGCGAACGATAGATGTGTCGATCGTATCATGAACAAGTGATTCGTACACCATGTCCCAGAACGCCTTCTTCATGATTTGTACGACCTGCTCGCGTACGGGATCGTCCTCGACGGATGACTTTGGTGGCGCTCTGAGCTTCCACTCGGGGTCCAGCATTAATTCGTGTAAAATCTGATCCTTTTGCATTTCGACAAAGTTCGAAACAACGTTTTCTTCACCAGCCATCTGCTGACGAGCACGTTCTTTGTCCTTTTCGATCGCGGCGGCGATTTGAGCGCTCGTGGCTTCCCGTTTACGCCGACGTTCGTCGAGCCGATCCGTGCGAGTATCCTTTGCCCTCGCTGACTCTTCGTCGCTTAAGCCCGCGGCTCGAACTCTTGTAATCATCGCATCGAACTCGTCGACTGCGCTTTTACCCGAAAGCGTGAAGACTTTCTCTCTTAGAAGCGCGCGATCGTGCGATTGTGCGGAGCGTATCGCGTTGCGTTCTTCACCGAGATCGACTGTGGAATCGAGCGCGCCGCGAGCGCCGCACACACGAATCATCGAAGACTCCATCGCAACACCGATTCGTATGAGCTCTTGGGTCAAACTAAACGCGTCTTTCGATTTCCAAATTTTGAAATCTGCAGTCCACGTGTGCCAAGCGCGCTCGAACGCGTTCGTGATGGTGGCTGTGAACGTGCCCGAGCGCGACACCGTGAGTGCGAGCGCGTCGAACGCGTTAACCAACGCCTTGGATGAATGAATGAGCGACGTTTCTTCGCACGGTACCTCCTTCGCGTTCGAACCACCGAGGACCACATCGGCGTGGTAGCAAATCATGTACGCGCTCAGAACCATTTTCGCTGGAAATTTGGCTTCGCCGCGCTCTTCGACGCGCGCGAGAAGTCGCGTCGTCAGAGAGATCACGGATTCGTCGCACAGTAGCGCTTCAAAGCCTTCGTATTCGTGCTCACCGTTCAACCGTGCGTCGAGAAATGCTCGAGCGATCTGCAGCTCACGCGACGAGGCGTCGTCAGTCACGTCGTCAGTCACGTCGTTAGTCGCGTCAGTGCCACGGAGTCGCGTCGTCAGAAAAGGCTGTTCGTATCTTGACTCGCAGCCTACCTCGACGTCGCGCTCGTTCGACACCGCTCGTCGTTCGTCGTTGGATGATGGGTGTGTTTCGCTCGCACTTTCGAATCGCTCGCGCACGCGCCGAGGCACGCCCGCGCGCGGCGCGTCGAGCATAACGACGAGCTCGCGTGAAACGACGTATTGGGCCGAGGGCGACCCGTCGAGGAGTCGCATTTGCGCCGTCGTATCGAGCGCGCGTCGATGTCGCGCGCGCGCGGTCTCGACTCTGGAGGTGAGTGCGTGGCGTCCCTTCGCTTCGGCGCCGATCGATCGGTCCGACGACGCGCGGATGAATGGCTCGTGATGCGCGCGCGCGAGACAAGACGGTTCGAGGCCAAGTTAACAAAAAGCTTACAACAAGGAAAGAATGGTGGTCAGCCAGACGTGTGGCTGAGCTAGGGTAATATGCGTCATTCACGCGCGAGATGTCACGACGCGCGGTGGGAGTGCGAGAAACTAGTGCGTAAGTTTTCACTGAACGTCGTGAGGCGTGCCGAGCGGGTTTTGCAAAGCCTCGCTCTTGTCCAAACCTTGCCAGCAGTTCAGAGCGGCTTTGGTGTGCTCGATGGAATAGGCGTCGTCGTCGTCGTCGCTAATCTCGCTTCCGTCCGATGATACCCTCAGTTGCACCTGCGGCGATGTCCCGAGCTCAGCGCGCGGGACGTGCTCGCCCAAGAATTCTCGAATCCTGTGCTCGATGGCGCGGAATCGCTCCTCGGCGCGACCGATCATCGCCGTGAGCACCTCCGTGCTGTAGAAAGGCTGCTGCAGGACGTTGACTAGGAAAGGAGAACGCAGCGCCAAGCTCGATCGCTTATCGTGCTTCTTCAAAATTTTCACCAAAGCCGCGTAGTTTAAATTGGTCCAGTGCTCCAACAACACGAGCTCTCCGTGAAAGTTGGCAAATTTCTGGCAAATGCCCGTGTCTCCCGCCAAACACGCGTCGTCGTACACCCCCGCGCTCAACGCGCTCGCGATGCGCTCTTCGTTCTGATCGAATAACTGCTGCAAATGACCCTCCTTCATGACGATTTCCTCCTCTCTGTTCATGAAGAACTCGTTAAACTTCTTCAACTCGTTGGACAGCGCCTGCACGAATGCCCGCTCCCCCGCGTGAACCTCCCCCGCCGTCGCGGGCTTCACATCGCCCTTATTCTCCGGAAGTGTCTTTAACACCTGTTTCAAGAGTTTATAATCCAAAAACTACGCTTCCCGCGCGCGTGCATCGCGTGAATCCGTCAGTCAACGCCCTCGAGTCGTTCGCGCGTCTCGCCGCCCTCCGTTCGCCGTCTTCGCGCGCTCGACGCCCACCATCGCGCGCGAACCGTCCCCATTCGCGGCGTCCTCGCGCGCATCCTTCGCGCGCGTTCTTGTCTCTCTTTAGAGCGCGCGACGCGCGCGACGCGCGCCCTCCCACTCCCTCCGCGACGGTCGCGCGCTGGGAATATTCTACCGCGCCATCGCCCGTCGCCCCGTTTTGCGGTCGTCGTTCGCGCGGTCGTCGTCGCGTCGTTCCGGGCGCTCGCGCGTTCGCGTCGCGCACCTGCTCTCGCACGTTCGGCGCCATCGACGCCGTCGTCGCGGCGAAGAGCTGACCGAACTTCATCGTCCGACGCGTCGCGCGATGCCGCGACGACGACGCCGCGACGACGAGGCGGGGGACGCCGTCGCACAAAGGGGGTGCGCGGTACATGGACTCGTTTCACGTTGTATACGGGGGCTCGGGGTGATTTTGGTTTTTTATTCCTACGCGTGCCGAAGAGGAATCTTTTGCGAGGGGGGCGGGCGCGGGCCGTTTTCGTCGAGTCGAGGCTTCGTCGTCTTTGTCGGCGGCCGAGACGCGAGGGGACGTGGGATGGCGTAGTGGGATAGTGTAGAAAATAGTCACAACACGAATGTCTAACATCTAACAGATGCACACATCTAGGATTTCATACTCGGAACGCGAACGCGCGAGGCGGGTCGATTTACTCGCGGCCCCAGCCGCCGCCGCCGCCGCCGCCGCCGCCGCCGCCGCCGCCGCCGCCGCTGCGGTAGTCGCGACCGCCGAATCTATTCCCGCCACCACCACCGCGACGACGTCCACCACCGCCGAAGGAATGGCCAGAGATTTGCGTCAACCACGTCGGCACTTCCTGGTTCGCCTCGCTCATGAGCTCCGTCAACGGGCGAGCCATTTGGCCGTCTTTGGATTCTAAAAACAGCGCCGTCGCCCGACCCTTCTTCCCCGCGCGCCCGGTACGACCGATGCGGTGCGTGTAGTCGTCGATATCCGATGGCAAGTCAAAGTTGATGACGTGGGTGACGTGAGGAATATCCAAACCTCTCGCCGCGACGTCCGTGGCGACGAGGATGGGCGTCTTACCCGCTCGGAAGGATTTCAACGCCGCCTCGCGCTCCTGCTGCGTGCGATCGCCGTGGATGCTCGTCGCGGGCTTACCGTTTTGGTACAAGAAATCCTCGAGCTGGTCCGCACCTCGCTTCGTTTCGACGAAAACCAAAGTCAAACCCGGCACGGCTTCGACCAAATCGAGAAGCATATTGCTCTTTTCGTGGTACGAAGTCACGCGCTCGACGGATTGCGTGATCAACGCGTGCGAAGAGCCGACGCGACCGACCGTGAGAAAGACGTAATCGTCCAAGAAGTCCGAAGCCATTCGCTGGATTTCCTTCGGGAACGTTGCGGAGAACAACATCGTTTGACGCTCGCCGCATCGCGGCATGTCGCGCTCGTCGACGATTTGTCGAATTTGCGGCTCGAAACCCATATCCAACATGCGATCCGCCTCGTCGAGCGCGAGATATTGAACTCTGCTCAACGAGATCTTAGCGCGATCGATGAGATCGATCAAACGACCCGGCGTGGCGACGAGAATGTCGCACCCGCGTTCCATGGCGCGGAATTGTTCCACCGCCGGAGCGCCACCGTAGATGACGCACGAGGCGACGCCGGTTTGGTACGCGAACTTCCGCGATTCTTCGTGAATCTGGCTCGCCAATTCGCGCGTCGGCGAAAGCACGAGCGCGAGAGGATACGTCTTGCGGTTCATATGACCGCCTTGAAGACCGCGCTTCAAGATACCGGCGATGATGGGAAAGCAAAACGCCGCCGTTTTACCGGAACCCGTCTGCGCGCACGCCATTAAATCTCTTCCCGCCAGCGAAGCTGGAATGGCGTACTTTTGCACCGGCGTCGGGTTCTTAAACTTGCATCTCTTGATGTTCGTGTTCACGGCCGCCCCGAGGTCGAGGTCGACGAACGAAGTGATGGGCTCCGGCACGTCGCGCCCGCTCGTCTCCACGGGAATGTCGTCGTACAGGTCAAAGTCCAAACCGGTGTTTTCGCCGGTAAACATCTTCGTCGCCTCGGAGTCAGGATCGTTTCTCGCCGCCGCCGCTTCTTCCTCTTCCATTTGCGCGAACGGGTTATCTTCTCTGCGGAATCGCGACCGTCCGGTGTCCCATCCTCCGCCTCCTCCCCCGCGATCGTCGCGCCGCCCGAACGACGTCCCGCCGTAGTCTTCCCCGCGCGAAAACCGTCCGCCGCCGCCGCCGCCGCCCCATCCACCGCCGCCGCGGTCGCGTCCGGTATCCCATCCACCGCCTCGTCTATCGTCACCGCCTGCTCGATCGGAACCGCGCGCGTCGTTCGTCGTCAGTCGCCCGCCTCGCGCGCTCGTCCAGGGTTACGCCTCAATGTTATCGCCCGTCGCCATCGTGCGGGGCGGTCGAGATCGCGATCGCGTGCGTCCCCTCTCTCGTGCGACGCGTTCGCGCGTCATCGCGCGCGCGCGATCGATCGATTAAAAATTCCCTCTCGTCGTCGCCGTCGCCGTCGTTCGTGCGCGTCGCGCCGTCGTCGTCGACGCACCGAATCCTCGCGACCCGCCGTCGCCCGCCGCCGCTTGCCGATTCCGCAGATGCGGCGGGACGTATCCCGATTTCTGCGGCGACGCGACCTGCGGCGCCGGCACCGACGTCGACGGTTTCGGTATCGTCGTCGTCGTCGTCGTCGTCGTCGGTGGCGGCGGCAGTCCCGCGCTCAGGGGTGGTAAATCGCCGCTGTCGTCGGCCCAGTCGCTCATGGCGTCGTCCGTCGCGCTGTGCCGCCGGGCGTGACGTCGGCGCCGACGGCGATCCCCGGGTCGATCGCGCGATTCGACGATCGTTCGATCGACGCGTCGAGGTTCGATCGCACCGATCGATCGCGGTGCGCGGGTTCGATTTCGATTTCGACGACCGACGTCGGTCGAACGCGCCGTTCGTCTCGATCGCGGCGTCGGTCGCATTCGGTCGGTCGCCGCGTCGCGCGGGCATCGAATCGATCGATGGAAGACGCGCGTTCGACGCCGCGCGCGACACCGCGAGACGCGCGATCGATCCGATCGGTCGTCGCGTCGTCGTCGCGTCGTCGTCGTCGCGCGTCGCGTCGTCGCGGCGTCGCGTCGTCGCGGCGTCGAGCTCGAGCGCATCGCGTTCAAAAATCAATACAATCAATCACCGACCGGTGGTTCGCGCGTTCGTTCGAAAACGCGCGCGCGCGCGCCGCGCCCGACGTGGATTCCATGGACGACGACGGTGACGCCGCGCGCGCGGCGCGCGGGCGCAAGCGAAGACGAGACGCGTACGTCGAAGCCGTCGGCGTGCGCGACGGACGACTGGCCAAGCGAGACGCGAGGCGGGACGAGCGCGAGCGCGAGCGCGAGGAAGCGAACGACTCGGAGACGCCGACGACGTCGACGTCGACGATGACGGGACGACTCGCTTCGTGGGACGCGGAGATGACGACGGAGGAGGCGACGGACGACGAAGTTCTAGACGCGTCGTCGCCGGCGCGAGACGGAGGCGAGCCGGCGTCGACGGGACGCGGCGGCGGCGGGCGTCGCGGTGCGCGTCACGCGCACCGCGCGTCGTCGTCGTCGTCGTCGACGATGACGATCGACGCGATGCGCGCGATCGCGGGCGTCGGCGTCGGCGTCGCGTTTCCGTTTCCGTTTCCGAGCGACGCGGCGCGCGCGCCGTTTCCGCTCGATCCCAACGCGCGGTGACGCGACGACGGGCGATTTCGACGCGTCATCGCGACGAGCGAGCGCTGGGAAACTAACTAACTTTTCGTGTAATTCGTGTAATTCATTCATATCGACGATTCGGGATATCGACCTCGACGTTCGCGCGCGTCTCGCGTTCGCGTTCGCGTCGCCCGCCGCGCGGACGCCGCCGAGTCGCACACCGCGACGCGTCTTCGCGCGTCGCGCGCGCCGACATGGCGCGCAGCGCGGGCGGATCCACGGGCGCGGCGTCGCTGGCGACGCTCGACGCGACGACGTCCGAGGGTGACACCCATCTGAGTCCGATGCTGATGCGAACGGACGGCGCCGAACGCCTCGACGACGACGCGCTGCGGGCGTCGCCCGAGCGCGCCGCGGCGACGCGCGCGGCGCGATCGTCGGGATCGACGTTCGGGATGGGCGGCGCGGGCGGCGCGGGCGAAGCGCGGCGACGGGGACGCGGGACGCGACAAGGGGACGCGCGGCGCGACGGAGGGGACGAAGACGCGGACGACGACGCGGACGTCGAACGGTCCGCGAGAGACTTGGACGACGACGGCGGATACGAGACACGAATGCCCGCGGTGGACGCGGCGGCGGTGACGCGGTCGATCGAAAATCCGGGACACGCCACGGTGATCGGGGACGAAGGGGCGCG